>Ga0207866_1000340_pt1 | contig 70881 bp, 62 predicted proteins | sample HigsolmetaAR203D_FD_184835 | JGI IMG/M metagenome (GOLD analysis project Ga0207866, IMG submission 184835) | Ionic liquid and high solid enriched microbial communities from the Joint BioEnergy Institute, USA - AR20-3-D (SPAdes) (version 2) ...
AAGCTATGATGCGTCCTTCTGCCATCGTAAAAAGCCAGTTCTTATGACCATCACAGAAAAAAAGACTAAAATTACCGGTTTCAGGAATCAGGTTCCAAAACTATCCGCGGACGATCACGGATTCAGGTTTATCATAGGTAGCATCTGTTTGAAAACAGCCAACTTTCAACAATCATTTTACTAACCGTTTCATCATTATTACGTTGTTTTATATGATCAAGAAATTGAAATGAACCTTCGCCCCCGCTTTTACATCGGTTTTGGAGGTTCATTTTCGCTTGCTGGGATTGGCTTTTTGGTATCGCCCTTTTGGGCGGCCCGTTGGGAGACGAAAATTGCGAGGGAATTGAAAACCGCTGGCTTCCCGGTCCCCGTTCAGGTACTATAATATGGTATAGATGATATTCACCCCGATACCATATAGTACAGACAGGATGTGAAAGCATGGAGCAAGTGATTATTGTCGGGGCCGGGCCGTGCGGGCTGTCGGCAGCCATTGAATTAAAACGGCGGGGGCTGAATCCGCTGGTCATTGAAAAAGGTTCGATTGTGCATTCCATTTATAACTATCCGACTTATATGATCTTTCACAGTACCCCCGAACTTTTGGAGATCGGGGATATCCCTTTCACAACTCCGAATGAGAAGCCGACCCGTCTGGAAGCGCTGCAATATTACCGGACTGTGGCCATGCGGCACGAATTGCGCATTCACACGTACGAAACCGTCACGCGCATCGAACCGGCAGGCGGTACGTTTCGCGTGTCGACGGAAACGGCTTTCGGAGAGGGGCACATTTACGAAGCCGGGCACATTGTCGTCGCGACAGGCTATTTTGACCAGCCGAACCGCCTTGGCATCCCCGGTGAAACGTTGCCGAAAGTATTTTCGTACTACAAAGAAGCTCATCCCTATGCGGGGATGAAGGTGGCTGTCATCGGGGGCAATAATTCCGCCGTTGATGCGGCGCTTGATTTGCTGAGAGCGGGAGCGGACGTTACCGTCATTCACCGCGGGGACGGATTGTCAGACCGCGTGAAGGCCTGGACCCGTCCGATTTTCGAAAGCATGGTCCGCAAAGGACGGATTCAAACCTATTACCGGTCCACTGTAAAGGAAATTTTGCCGCGCGCGATTGTGATTGAATCCGGGAACGGACAACGGCACATGCTGGAAAATGATTTCGTATTTTCGCTTATCGGATACCGGCCTGACCGGACGCTGCTGAAATCTCTCGGCGTTATGTTTGATGAGGAAACCGGGATCCCGAGTTTCAACCCTGACACGATGGAGACGAATGTCCGCGGCGTTTATTTGGCCGGGGTCATCGCGGCGGGAGACGATGCGAACGCGATTTTTATCGAGACAGGGCGCTTCCATGGCGGGCTGATCGCGGAGGATATCGCAAAAAAAGTTCGCCGATGACCGCTAACGATCCTTCCGGACAGTCACAGACACAACTAAACAGCCTTAGTCCGATGAAATTTCGAACTAAGGCTGTTTGGACGAGATTCTATTTTTTGTACGGTCTACTTGACGGGGATCCGTTCACCAAGGCTGCTTGAAGACATTTTTATTTTTTCGCTGTTTGCTTGACGGGATCTTGACGGGATGCGGTTCAGATTGTTTGCCGGGACAGTCTGTTTCATCTTTGGACTGACGGTGATTGATGGATTAAAAGCCGAATCCCCAAGCTTTTAGAACAATGACAAGGAGAATGAAGAGAACCAAAATGACGCCTAATGAGGTGAAACCGCCGAATCCAATTCCGCATCCAAATCCGCCTTTTCCTCCAAAAAAACTCATCTTTTGCCACTCCTTCCATCTTTTGTAGGAAACGTGATTTGCCAATCACATTAACCATACTATGCGGACATTCCCGATGTCGTATGGACATTTACTTCCCTTCAGCCAATTTTTTTATGCGCGTGTGCGCCAACCCATACCGGACCGGACATTGTGCATAGGATAAACTACATTGCGCCGGAGGGAAGGTAAGCGATGAATTATTTGGAGATGTTGGCCAAACTCGGAGTGGGCAGCGCCCATCCCGGCGGGTTTTCTGCGACGCTGGAACTGCTTCGACACAATCCGATCCCGGCAGGAAGCAAAATTTTGGACGCCGGTTGCGGTACGGGCCGGACTGCCTGTTATTTGGCGAAACAAGGATATGACGTGACAGGAATTGATATTCATCCGGGCATGATCCGAAAAGCACAAAGAAGGGCGGAAGAGGAACAGGTTGAAGTATGCTTTGTTCAGGGGGACGTATGTTCATTGCCTTTCGCCGAAGAACAATTTGATGTCGTGTTGGCTGAATCCGTCTCTGTCTTTGTGGACACGGCCCAGGCCGTTTCCGAATTTTGGCGTGTTCTGAAAACGGGCGGAATGTTGTACGATACGGAAATTATGGCGCTTCGGCGCATTCATTCCCAATTCAACGAGTTGATTCGCAATTTTTATGGAATTAAAACGGTCATGTCTCCGGAACAGTGGACCGGACTTTTAACGGATGCCGGATTTGTTGAAGCGGGCGTATGGAATCTTTCTTCATTTCCGGAAAATTTATGGGAAGATCAAATACGGCATCCCGATTTCCTGCAATATGTGGATGAGGATGTATGGATCGACCGCCGGATTTGGCAACTTTCCGTTCAATATGATCATATGGTTCAACGTTTTCGGGATGTCATCGGTTATGGCGTCATCCTGGGGAGAAAGGGAAAAATAAACACCCGATCCTAGAAAAGGATTCGCCCGGCGATCGTTCAGGACATCCGGGAGACGGAGAAAGAAAAAAAAGCCGCTTTACCCCATTCGCGGCTTTTTTTCCATGCCTTGTCCTTATGCCTCGTCCTATTAATGGAACTGGATGTCGATCGGACGTCTGTTATCCCCTTTGGCTTTCGGCATGCGGACCTCAAGGATTCCGTTTTTATAGCTGGCGGTTGTTCCTTCGGCCTGCACCCGCGCGGGCAAAGGAATGGAACGCTGAAAACGGCCAATGAATCGTTCCTGGCGATGCATCTGTTCGTTTTTGACTTCGTTCATCCTGTTGATACTGCCTTGGATGACCAGCGTTTGATCGTCCACGTGCAAATGGATGTCTTCTTTTTTTTCCAGACCGGGAATTTCGCACGATGCGACCACTTCATTTTCGGTCTCGTACACGTCGACCCTTAAGGGGTTAAACTCCCGGTTCCATCCGAAAGCCCATGGAAAACCTTCGTTGAAAAATCTGTCAAGGTCTCTGCGCCAATGGTCAAATTGGCGGAACGGCTCAAAAGGCACCAATGCCATTTGGATTTTTCCCTCCCAAAAGGTTAGAATACATCCTTATTATGCGCCGATGAAAGTCAAGAAATGCATGGCCGAACGGCGTCGGGTCATTTGGGCAAATAGGGGGCGATCCTTTTTTTGATGCTGTCGATGCCGATGGAAAAACCTAGTCCCTGATTGTCTTTTACGACAAACGCGTTCATACCGATGACCTGGCCGTATAAATTGATAAGCGGCCCGCCGCTGTTTCCCGGGTTGATCGCACAGTCGGTCTGGATGATGTCTTCATATTGTTTGTTGGTATTGGCAATGCGGATTTGCCGGTTTTTTGCGCTGATCACGCCTGTTGTGATCGTATGGTCAAGCCCGAGCGGATTGCCGATCGAAATGACCATTTCCCCCACTTTGCTCAAGGCGGATGAACCGAGAGGCAATGGCCTTAAAGGCGTTGAGACCGGTATTTTGATGACACTCCAGTCTCTTCGTTCATCCCGCAGAACGACCCGTGCGCGGACGCGCCGGCCGTTGTAAAGTTTGACGTTGATCTGGTCGGCGTTGTGGATGACGTGTTCGCTTGTGAGAATATATCCGCCAGGATGGATAATAAACCCGGTGCCCAAATTTTCTTCGGGATTGTCCTCCTCTTCTTCAGGAAACAAGAAAGAATAGAGGAAGGCATTGAGCGGACGCCTGACATAGCCGTTGTCCGTTCTGGCCCGTATGGATATGACGCTGTGTTTGGCTTTTTCCACGATCGGCACAAAAAAATTGCCGGGATGTTTATAGGCGTATTTTTTTCTTGCCGCTTTTTTGGCTGACGGTTTCCGGTTCAAACCGATTCCTCCTCGCGGGAAGCTGTGGAAGCGTAAATGCCCCTGAAATATTAAATGATCGGGCGCAAACAGGTGTGACATGTTTTTCGGACTCGCGCCGCATCCCTTCTTATCGTCAAGGGCGGCAACGGTGTGGTACAATGGGAATGATCCAATTGTTTCCAAGGAAAGCGGATATTCATCCTGGTGAAGGGAGCGGGAAGGTGAAAACCGTATTCGTATTGGGGGAGTTGAACGTTGATCTGGTGGCGAGCGGCCGGGATATTATGCCCGAACTGAACCGTGAAAAATTACTGGACACCTTCGAACTGGCGCTAGGATCCTCCTCGGCGATTACCGCTTGCGTTTTGTCGGCTCTCGGGTTGGAAGTGCATTTCGTCAGCGTGTCCGGAACCGACGAGTTCGGAAGATTCGCGGTAGAACAGCTGAAGTTGCATGGGGTGAATACCCGGCATGTGCACATGGATGAACAGTTGAAAACGGGCGTCACGCTGTCTTTGTCCAATAAACGGGACCGCGCCTTGCTTACGTACATGGGGTCCATTCCGTGTCTTGCGCCCGAACATATCCCGCTGCAACAAATTCCGGACGGAGCGCACGTTCATTTTGGCTCGTATTATTTGCAGGATGCCATGCGCGCCCACTGGGAGCCATTGTTCGCCGGGCTCCGGCAGAGAGGGATTACGACTTCGTTCGATACGGGGTGGGATCCGCGGGAGCAATGGTACCGGGAACAAATTTATGGACTTTTGCGTTATACGGACGTATTTTTGCCGAATGAAGAGGAAGCGAAGCATATTTTTCAAGTGGAAGACGTGGAGACGTTAGCGGCCAAACTTCCGTGCGAACGCGGTGTCGTGGCCGTAAAGCGCGGTTCCGGGGGATCGTTGTATGTGGAACGTGACGGAACGGTACATATGCGCCGCGCGTACCGCGTTGATCCGATGGATCCCACAGGCGCCGGCGATTCCTTTAATGCGGGATTCATTTGCGGTTATTTGGAAGGGATGCGGGGAAAGGAATTGCTCGCATTCGCCAACGCCTGCGGCGCCCTGGCCACACAGCGGATCGGCGGGGCGGGCGATATCCCTTCCCGCGAAAAAGTTCGGGAATTTATGGAATCTCATCGTTATGCGGATAAGAGCGTCTAACGGGGGAAACCGGGCGGCGGAAGCGAAAGTTCCCGTTCCCCGTTTTTTGCGCGACACGATTGGTGCTGTTGCAAGTGACCACGAGGACAAAACAGGACGAAACCGTAAAGGTTTACAAAAAAAGGAGGAGACTGATGGACAGCAAGGAACGTTTCACCAACAGAGTGGAGCATTATGTCAAATACCGGCCAAGTTATCCGAAGGAAGCGGTAGACTTCCTGTATCACGAGGTTGGTTTCGCACAACGGGGTACGATTGCGGATGTCGGCTCGGGGATGGGAATTTTTACCCGGTTGCTGCTGATGAGGGGCAGCGCCGTTTACGCCGTGGAACCCAACCGGGCTATGCGGGAAGCGGCGGAGATGGCTCTCGGCAGTTTCGAACGCTTTTATTCGCGGGAAGGTTCGGCCGAACAGACAGGCTTGCCTGACCGGTCCGTCGACCATATTGTTTCCGCGCAAGCTTTTCATTGGTTTGACATCCCGTTGGCCAAACGGGAGTTCTCGCGTATCGTCAGGCCGGGCGGAAAGGTTGCGCTGATCTGGAATTCCCGCCTGACCGACGGCGACGGTTTTTCGGAAGGGTATGAGCGACTGCTGAACCGGTATGCGAACGATTACGGAAGAGTCAATCATAAACATATCGGCCCGGCCGAGTTTGAATCGTTTTTTCGGGGCGGATACCGCAAGGCCGAATTTCCGAATCACCAGGAGTTTGATTTCGAACAACTGAAAGGAAGGCTGCTCTCGTCTTCCTATGTCCCCCTTCCCGGTGAAAAAAACTATGAGCCCATGTTGGAAGCGTTAATTGATTTGTACGACCACTTTCAAGTCGACGGGCGCGTCGCTTTCCGCTACGTTACGGAGATCTATTACGGTGAAGTGTAGGATGTCTGAAGCGGATTCTTCAATTCTCCATGGCGTTGACCGCTTCGCGGATCTTATCGTAAAATTCGCGCCACTCGCGGGAGATTTCCGTGTTCCCGCTTGCGTCCGGGACCGCTTTTGCCTCTAAGTCCTGTCCGGGCTTTCCTTTCCAATCGGCGCGGACTTTTTTGGCGGCGGCGGTCCAGCCGGCGCTTTGTCGCCCTTGTCGATCCTCGGGCAATCCGTTTTTCTGCGGTTCATTCATCGCGTCTTCACTCCTGTCCGTCCACCCATTGTTTGCGCAAGGAGAGCAGCTCCTTCAGTTCTCCGGCCGACAACTCGGTAATCCAGTTTTCGCCGGAGCCGACAATTTGTTCGTTCAAATCTTGTTTGCGTTCGATCAGTTCGTCAATCTGTTCTTCCAATGTGCCTAACGTCACGAATTTGTGCACCTGCACATCCCGGGTTTGGCCTATACGAAACGCCCGGTCCGTCGCCTGGTTTTCCACCGCCGGATTCCACCAGCGGTCGAAATGGAACACATGGTTGGCGGCGGTTAAGTTTAAACCGGTGCCGCCCGCCCTTAACGAGAGGATGAAGATGCCGTTTGTGCGGTCATCCTTTTGCGACGTTTCCTGAAAATTGGCGATCATTTCTTCCCGCAACGCTTGCGGAACGCCCCCATGCAAAAACAGGGCCTGTTCGCCGAGGCGCATTTCAATGAACCGTTTCAACATATGTCCCATTTCGACGAATTGGGTGAAGATCAGGCAGCGCTCCCCTTCCTCGCGCAACTCCCGGATCATTTCCAGAAGCCGGACCACTTTGCCGGAACGCGTGTCTCCCCCGGCTTCCGCGTTCTCTTTCAGGAGCAGCGCCGGGTGGTCGCACAGTTGCTTCAGCTTCGTCAGCGCAGACAGAATCATTCCGCGGCGCTCCATGCCGCTCAAGGAATCCAGCCTGTCGAACAAGTCACGGAGAACGCCTTCGTACAAGCCGGCCTGTTCCACCGTTAACGATACGTAAGTTTTGGTTTCGTTTTTTTCCGGCAGATCCGGGAAAACCGCCGGGTCTTTTTTGGAGCGGCGAAGCAGAAACGGCCGTATGAGCGTCTTCAGTTGACCGGCCAACATATCGTTGTTTCCGCGTTCTACGGGCGTCTCATACTTTCTGCGAAAGGAAGCCAGACTGCCTAAATATCCCGGGTTGACAAAATCCATGATCGACCATAATTCGGTCAGGCGGTTTTCGATCGGCGTCCCGGACAAAGCGATGCGATGACGGGCTTTCAGTTTGCGCACCGTTTGGGATTGCTTCGTATAAGGGTTTTTGATGTTTTGCGCCTCATCCAGACAGAGGACATTCCATACGAAGGAGGCCAATTCCGTTTCGTCGAGTTGCGCAATCTGGTAGGTGGTGATCACCAGATCGGCTTCTTTGCCGGCCGCTCTGAACGATTCTCCCTTACGGCGTTTGCCGCCGTAGTGCACATATACGCGCAAGGACGGGGCAAATCGTTCGATTTCTTTCCGCCAGTTTCCCAGCACCGAAGTCGGACAAATGAGCAGGGCAGGCGTCTCTGGTTTTTCGTTTTCTTTCACATGCAGCAAGTATGCGATCCACTGGACGGTTTTGCCTAAGCCCATATCATCGGCAAGACAGCCGCCAAAACCGTAACGCCGCAGAAATACGAGCCAGGAGAAGCCTATGGTCTGGTATTTCCTTAAGGCCCCGCGGAAATGTTCCGGCGTCTGCAGCAAAGTGACGGTCTCCGCATCCCGGAGTTTGCCGATCAATTCCGCCAACGGGCCGTTCAAATCGACTTCCAGCCTGGGAGCAAGCAGGGAAGAAGGGGAGTTGCCGCCATCCCGGCCGGCAACATCCGCCGGCGGTTCTTCTTCCACACCTACACCGGTCATGTAAAGCTCCAGAACTTCCCGCAGGGACAACCCCGTCCGTTTCAAACGTTCCATCGTCTTCTCTATTTGCGCAAGCATGGAGGGGTCCAAGGGAATCCATTTTCCCCGTATTTGCACCAGCCGCTGTTTGCGTGCGGCGAGCCGCCTGAATTCCGTTTCGGACAGATGCCGGTCGCCGAGCGCGATGATCCAGTCGAATGCGATCAATTGGTCCATGCCGAATACAGGATCTCCAGCGGTGCCGGCCGACGGGCGGATTTTCGCCTTTAATCGCGGCCTGAAAGGCTTGAAGTTTTCCCACCACGACGGCAGCAGGATCGTAGTTCCGGAACGGACCAGAAGGCTGCTGGCGTCTGTAAGAAAATTCCATGCCTGTTCCGTCGTCAGCCGGGTTATAAGGTGTCCCGGCAAGGACGGGTCTTCCAGCCATGGGACGATTTTCAGCCATTTGCCGGTTTTTTTGGCCACTTCGGATTCCAGGTGGGGTTTCCATTCTTCGGGTATCCGGCTTTCCACAGGCTGCGCCGATCCGCCCACAAGGCGGCAGGGCACGAGCAAATCGCCGTCTTTTTTGTCTTGCAATATGATCTGCAGCCCCCATACTTCCTCTTCGTCACCGGCAGGTTCGGCAAGCCGGAGCATCGTGCGGAAAGGGACGGCGTCACGTTGCAAGCCAATGGCCGTCAGCCACTCCTCTTCGTCCATATACGCGGCTGTAGGCGCGTTGCCGGACGAACGGTCACCGGAAACTTGCAGGAGGGGATAGGCGGAAACCAGCCGGTCCCAGGCTTCCCTCACCGGCTCATTTTGCGCCGTAATCTCCTTCACAATCCGATCGAACCATTCCCGCAAGCAAGTTGTCATGTTCAGCCGCTTGCTCCAGGACAATACGGACCGGTACGGCGGCTCTTCCGACGGCGGCAAATGCAGCTTCCAGGCGGGCTGTCCATTCGTCCATGCTGCGAAATCCGGCACAAACCATCCCTTTTCCAGCGCGCGGCGGAAAATGGGCGCGGCGCGCCGCAAAAGGGCAGCTTCCTCGCCCCACACGAACCTTGCGTGCTGTACCGGAACGGCATGAAGGAAATAGCTTAAAGCCATGAAGGCAGGAAGTTCGACAGCGCCGGTTCCGTCCATATCGCGGACATTCAGAACCGTCCCGTAAAACGAAGGCTGGTGCCAACCGAACAAATAATGTTTGAAAGTGAGGGGATCCGTCGGTTCCCCGTCGCACCAGACCAGAAAGCAGCCTTCTTCTGTCCAGCGGCAGCGGATCGTGCGGATGTCGCCTGACATCATAGCGCCAACCCCTCCAGTTCTTTCCTGAAGGAGCGCAGGCGCGCGTATTTCTGCAAGATATAAGCCAAGTAAAGGTTCCAACGCCGGCTTTGATTCAGCCTTGCGTACATGTTCCGCAGTTGGGCCAGCCCTTGAACCGCGGTTTTGTATGAATCCCGGTTTTTTTGCGAAATGCAGCGTTCCACCGCCTGATGATATAAAGGAAGCAGCAAATACGGGTCCTCCATTTCCACTCTCCGGAGCATTTCAGCATCGGTCTCCCACGGCGGAGTTTCCATATACAATTGAAAATCGGCCCAGAGCGCATACTGCCGCCTTTCGATCAGGAACGAGGCGTAGAACGGATAGGAGCGGGGGAATAATTCGATCATGATGTCGCCCCAGCCTTCGTCCAGCGGGCGCCTGGAAGCGGCTTGCAGCCAGCAACGGTAAAAAGATTCCTCCGCGGATTCGGACCGGCGGACCAAAGGAACGGCCCAACGCATCCACAGAAGCAGTTTTTCCCAATTTTGCCTTTCGGCGTGGATGTGCAAAAACATGAGGCAGTGCTCCGGTTTTTTCAAATATACAAGCTTGTCCAGCTTCTCCAGGGCCCTCATGTCGTCTCCCTTCAGGAAATCGAAGAACGCCAGGGCGGAGAGGACATGCTCCCTTTTGACGGGCGGAAGGTCTGTTGCATCGGATAACCGGCGCAGCCGGAGCATCTCTTCTTCCCATTGTTCCGGTCCGCAAAACGCCATCCAAAAATTCCGGTAAAAATTCGGCCAATCGACGGGCGTCAGCCGTTCGGGAAAAGCGCAACCGGCCAAAAGGCGGGCGAGCGCCGCAATATGGGCGGAATACATTTGTTTCGCCCGGTCACGGTCCGTTTCTTGCACAATGTTTATGAACTGTTGCAAACATTGATGCATTGTCTGTTCATAATCAAAAACGTAAAATTCGGCGTAGGAGAATTGGGCGGAAGGATCAAAGTTCCGCTCCGCCTGCCCGGCTATGAACAAAAGCGCGTGAATCTTGTACAAGGCCTGAAGGGCCGGATCCCAACCGGCGCAATACGCAAACAATTGTTCGGTTGCCTCGCGGAAAAACGAGTTGACCGTCGCTCCGGGCCGTTCCATATACGTTCCGAACTTTTGATCGAAAAAAGCTTGCCATTCCCGGACAGTATGCTCTCTGCCGGGAGGACGGATGTGCCCGGCTTCCTTTGCGGCGTTTGTTTTCCCGGACCGGGCTTGTTCATATTCCAACCGCTCCAACAATTTTTGTTGCGCGGCGTAAATGTTGCGGAACTCGTTCATAAGAACTTCCGGCCGTTCTCCTTGCGCGCCGTAAACGAAGAAAAAGACGGCGGCCATATGTTTGCAGTAAGTTTCCGAACCGCAGTCGCACTTGCTCGATGAAAACTGTTTCAGATCAAGACGGACGCCGTAAATCGCTCCGTCTTCCACCCACGCTTCGATTCCGGCTCCGCGGGCCATCTCAAGTCCGCTTACGGCGCCGCCGGCATAAAGGTCCCACCCTTTTTCCAATACCGGAAACGGAAAACGGGTGAACATTTCCTGGGTCAGTTGAGTCAACTGCTGTTTCGGAATCCGGATCCTGGACATGGGCATTCCTCCGAATCTCGCGTCAGAAACAGGACGGTTTTTTATTGAAAACCGGTGTGTTTTGGTTTAAAACCAATATAGCATAAATTCGGCACAATTGTGGAATCTTGTCCGCTTCGCACGCTGTTTATGCGCAATCTTAATACCGGATAGCGGATCTTAAAAACGGTTTATTCCAATTCTTATATTCGGTTTATTTCCCAAAAAAGCGTATCGTTTCTTTATGCCGGGAAACTCCATAAAATGTGATATGAAATATCCCAAAAAATATTTTTCTTGACGGAGGGAAAAAAAGAATGAGGAAACGCAGATGGAAGAAATGGATGGCTTCGAGTGTTTCGGCATTGCTGGCCATCCTGCTCGTCGCGGGTTGCGCAAATTCAGGGGGGCAATCTGGAGGGCAAGCGGCGCAACAATCAGGAGGCCAGCAAGGAGGCCAAACCAACCAGACGACCGATGGTGCCGAAGAAGAAGTACCCAAATTGGAATCGCTTACTTATTGGGTAGGTTTAGCGAGCAATGTCGCCGCAACGTTAAAAAGCTTCGGGGAAATGACGGTTTACAAGGAACTGGAGAAACGGACCGGAGTGAAAGTGGAATTTCAACATCCCCCGGTGGGACAGGAAAAAGACCAGTTCAACCTGATGATTACCGGAACGAAATTGCCGGATGTCATCGAGTACGGCTGGACAGGTTATCCGGGAGGTCCGGAAAAAGCGTTAAAAGACGGCAAAATTATTAAACTGAACGATATTATTGAAAAACATGCTCCGAACCTGAAGAAAATTTTGGATGAAAATCCGGAATGGAGAAAGCAGGTCGTCACGGACGAAGGCAGCATTTACGGCTTCCCGTTCCTGCGCGGCGACGATTACCTGCTGGTCAGCAACGGAATCGCTCTCCGCAAAGACTGGCTGGATAAACTCAACCTGAGCATGCCGGAAACGCTGGACGACTGGCATAACGTCCTGACGGCGGTCAAAAACAATGATCCCAACGGTAACGGCCAAGCGGACGAAATCCCGCTGCTTATAAGAAAGGACGACATGGGCGGGGCGGTTCCCTTCCTGGGTTCGTTCGGCGTCAATTACGATTTTTACCATATCGACGGAACCGTGCACTACGGGCCGATTCAGCCGGAATACAAGGAGTTTCTGGCCCTGATGAACCAATGGTACAAAGAAGGGCTGCTGGATCCGGATTATGCCGCCACGGACAATAAATTAAAAGATGCCAAAGTGACGGGAAACCAGCTGTTTGCGACCGTGATGAGCACCGGTTCGGGGATTGGCAATTATACTGCGCTCGTCAAAGACCAAATTCCCGGCTTTAAGCTTGTTGCCGCTCCGTTCCCCGTAGTGAACAAGGGAGACAAGAAGATGTGGAGCGCGAAAACCTATAACTTCTCCGGAGGGGTGGCGGCTGCCATTTCGACGTCCAATCCCAATCCCGAAGCGACTGCCCGCTGGCTCGATTACGCCTACAGCGAAGAAGGGAAAATGCTGTTCAACTTCGGTGTGGAAGGCGTTTCGTACAATCTGGTGAACGGCGAACCGGTCTACACTGACGAAATTCTGAACCCGAAAGACATGTCGGTGGCGCATGCCATGGCCCGTCACGTTCGCGCCAATTTCAACGGTCCTTTCGTGCAAGACAAACGTTATATGGAGCAGTATGCGGCTCTGCCCGAGCAGAAAGAATCGATCTTGATCTGGTCGGAACCGACGAATGAAAGAAAGCTGCCTCCTGTTACGCCGACTTCCGAAGAAAGCAGCAAGTTCGCTTCGATTATGAACGATGTGAATACGTACAAAGACGAAATGTTTAACAAGTTTATTATGGGTGCGGAACCCCTGGACAACTTCGACCGATACGTTGAAACCATTAAAAGCATGGGCATAGAAGAAGCCATCAAAATTCAACAGGCTGCCTTGGAACGGTATAACAAACGGTAAACAAAGAAAAGGGAAGTATACACTCCAGGGAGATGATTTTGCTCATCTCCCTCATCCTTTTCATTTTTGAAATCCAGGAGGAACGCCGCAAATGGACACCATGGAAAAAACAGTTCTTGGGAACAAGAAACCTGCCCGGACCGCCAGGGGCGTTTGGATGACCGTCGTCCGGGATTTAAAGCGCAACAAGTTGTTATACTTGATGGTTTTGCCGGTTGTCGCTTACTACGTCATATTTGATTACGGGCCGATGTACGGCTTGCAGATCGCATTTAAGGATTACAGCCCGGGAACCGGGATTTGGGGCAGTCCGTGGACCGGCTTTGATCATTTTATCGAGTTTTTCAACAGTTACTATTTCTGGAGATTAATACGCAATACGGTGCTGATCAGTTTGTACGATCTGATCTTCGGATTCCCCGCACCGATTATTTTGGCGTTATTATTAAATGAATTGCGCCAGCAGTTGTTCAAAAGAGTCGTGCAGACGATTTCCTATTTGCCGCACTTTATATCCGTCGTCGTTGTTGTCGGCATGCTTGTCGACTTTTTGGCCAGAGACGGGGTAGTGAATCAGTTGTTATCCTTTTTCGGGGTCGAGCCGCGATCCTATTTGTCCGAACCGGGATGGTTCCGATTTCTTTATATCTCTTCCGGGATATGGCAACACATCGGCTGGGGTTCCATCATTTACTTGGCCGCCTTGTCCAATATTGATCCCACGCTGTACGAAGCCGCCAGAGTGGACGGGGCCAACCGCTGGAGACAAGCGCTCCATATCACGATTCCCGGAATTATGCCCACCGTGATCATATTGCTCATTTTGCGCATGGGATCGATGATGTCTGTCGGCAGCGAGAAAATTTTGCTCATGTATAATCCGTTAACGTATGAAACGGCTGACGTGATCTCCACTTTTGTGTACCGCAAAGGGATTCTGGAAGCCAGCTACAGTTACACGACTGCCGTAGGTTTGTTTAATGCGGTCATCGCTTTTTCATTGCTCATCATCTCCAACAGCATCAGCAAACGCGTAAGCGAAACGAAACTATGGTAGATGGGGGAACGGAATGGAAAAACCGACATTTGGCGAAAAAATATTCGATACCGTGAATATCTTATTTATGATCGCGATTTGCCTCGTTACATTGTATCCTTTTGTGTACGTCGGATTTGCTTCGGTCAGCGATCCGGGCATGCTGGCGCAACATCGAGGTTTGTTATGGAAACCGTACGGATTCAGCCTGAATGCCTATCAATCCGTCTTTGCCAATCCGAACGTATTGAGCGGTTACCGGAATACTTTGTTTTATGTTGTGGCGGGAACGGCGCTGAATCTGATCATGACGGCATTGGGGGCGTATTTTCTGTCACGCAGGAACGTGCTGTTCAAAAACGCGATTATGTTCATGATCGTCGTGACGATGTTTTTTCAGGGAGGTTTGATTCCAACTTTTCTGCTCGTCAGCAATTTGGGTCTTGTCGATACCCCGTGGGCGATGATCATACCCGGCGCGATCAACACATGGAATTTGATCGTGATGAGAACCTCGTTTCAGGCGGTGCCGGTTAGCCTGGAGGAATCCGCCAAAATTGACGGAGCCAGCGAATGGACCATCATGTGGCGTATTGTGCTCCCTCTTTCGTTGCCCGTCATCGCCGTCATGATCCTGTTTTACGCCGTAGGTCATTGGAATGCGTGGTTTAATGCGATGATTTATTTGCGCAACCGCGATCTGTACCCGTTGCAGCTGATTTTGCGGGAAATTTTGATTACGAACAGCATTGACAACATGACGACCGATGCCTCCGGTGTTGACAAAATGCCGATCGGGGAAACGATCAAGTACGCGACGATTATTGTGGCAACGCTGCCGATTTTGGTGCTGTATCCTTTTCTGCAAAAGTATTTCGTGAAAGGAGTCATGATCGGGGCGCTGAAGGAATAAGCGCGGGGGAGCAGGAGACAGCGATCATTCCCTAGAATAACATAGAAGGGGGAATTCCTGATGAGGGGTGTTTCCGATGTGGGTTAGAGACATGCCGCGCCGCAGCGTTTTTATTACCCTTTTATTGTCATATATGGCTATTTTCCTGCTTCCTCTCGGTATCTGTTCCATTTTTTACACGAAGACGGAAAGCGCGATGATCGATAATGCGAATCGTGCGAATTTGGCGATGTTGGAGCAACTCCGTCAAGTTATGGACAACAAGTTGAAAGAAGTGGACCAAATATCCCAGCAGATCGCGTTGAATTCCCGCTTGTACTGGTTGATGAACAATGCGGATTCCTTAAGATTGCAAGACAGGTACAAATTTGTCGAATTCATACGAAACGATATGGCTCGTTACCAGAATGTAAGCGATATCGTCAGCGATTATTACGTCTATTTCAGAGCCAACGATACCGTGTTGCTGCCGACGGCGAAAACGAACGCCCGCATGCTGTTTGACCAATATTATCAGGCTTCCGGCCTTCGCTACCAATCCTGGTTGGGTATCCTGCGAAAGTATCATTACAAAGAGTTTATTCCGTTAACCTACGAGACTTCAAGCGGAAAGTTGGAAACGATTACGTATATTCAATCCCTTCCTTTGGGGGAAACGGACGACATCCGCGGTTCTCTGGTCATCTTGCTCGATATGGGCCAAGTCCGCGGCATGTTGGAGAAAATTGAATCCTTGAACCAAAGTTCCGTTTATATATTGGACCAAAACGACCAGGTCATGGTCGAAAACGGAAAGCATCCGCTTCCCTGGGATGAAATGAGCCGGATTTATCTTAGCGACATGCCGTACAAATATAAAGATCACAATACGGATATGATGCTGTCTTACATCGTGTCGGAACAGAACGGATGGAAATACATTTTGACGATGCCCAAAAACGTATATATGGAACGGGTCAATTCCCTGAAATATTGGGCGTTGTCTTTGTTGTTCGTCTGCCTGGTCGGCGGAGGAGCTGCGATCGGCTTCTGGTTGCACCGCAATTACGCTCCGCTGCGGGAAGTGGTGCACGTGCTGCAACAGCAACAACCGGCGCGAAACAACCGGTTGGCCAACGAATACGATTTCATCAGGGAGACGATCCAGATGACAATTAATGAAGAAAGAGAGCTCCGAAATATATTGGACCGGCAAACCCCCGTGATTCGGGCGAACTTCCTGTCGCGTTTCATCCGGGGACATGTGGATGTGTCGTCAATTACGGAAGAGTCATTGCGGTTTATGAAGGTCCGTCTCATTTCCGACTATTTCGCTGTTATCTTAATCGATATCGCCGATTTCAGCCGTTTCAGCAGAGATCAATCGGAACGGCAATTGGCGCTGATCCGTTTCATTATTTCCAACATCAGCAACGATTTGATCCGTGAACGGCATTGGGGTTATCCGGTGGAACTGGACCGCGACCGGGTGGCTCTGTTGATTAACGTCTCCAGAGAGCGGTATCCGGAAGCCATGAAAGATCTGGAACATATCGCCGCCCGTCTTAAAGAGGTCATGGAAGACCGGTTTAAAACTTTTATTACCCTCGCAATCGGGGAAATTCACGAAGGGCTGGGCAGAATTGGCGATTCGTATTTTGAAGCGCTCAATGCGCTGGATTACAAAATGTACAGGGGAAAAAACGCCATCATCCGGTACCGGGAAATCGCCAACGCGGACCGGCACTATTACTATCCCATTGAGACGGAAATCCAGCTGATCAATTTCACCAAAAGCGGCGACGTGGACAACGCGGAAAAATTGATCAACAACATTTTTGAAATGCATTTCGGCATGTTGCGGATGACGCCGGAACTCGGAAAAAGCCTGCTTTTTAATATGGTCAGCACGTTATGGAAAATTGTGAATCCGATGGATCCGCTGTATGCCGAAGTATTCGGCGACCGGTTCGATCCGATCAAAGAACTGTCCGATTGCGCCACTGTGGAAGAAATGAAGAGGAAGGTGCGGGAATGGTTTCTCACGCTGTGCACTTATTTGAAGGAGAACCGCAGCGAACACAGCCGGCAGTTGACTGAGAAGATCGCCCAATATGTCGAGCAGCATTACGGCGATTCCATGCTCAGCCTGACGGCGATCGCCGAGCAATTCCAGCTGACGCCGCAGTATTTGTCCACCTTTTTCAAAAAACAGACGGGCATGAACTTAACCGATTATATTACGAGGGTACGGATCGAACAGGCCAAAAAACTGATGCGCGACAAGACGCTCACTTTTACGCAAATTGCGAACAAGGTCGGCTATGCCAACGATATCGGGTTTATCCGCGTGTTTAAAAAATATGAGGGCACGACACCGGGGAAATACCGCCAAACGTTGTATTCCTGACGTCGGATCATTGGAAAACCGGTTGAAAAACGGTGAAAAACCGGTTGAAGGGCGGCGTTTCCGATTCCGCTTCATAGGACATTTTCGCCAACGGTCGGTTGACAACCAAGGTGCAAACCTATAAGATAAACTTGTGTTCATCCGATATATGTTCATACAATCCGCAAGCGGAGACGATGAGAGAACCTTGTGGCGAATGCATCTTCCCTTATTTCCCTTATGTGGGATAAGGGGATTCGGGCAAGGGGAACTTGTCGTTTTTTTGTATTATTGACAGAAGGGGAGAACCATGAAAGGTTTTATTTTCGATTTGGACGGGACGATATACCTCGGGGAAAAATTGATCGAAGGAGCTGCGGAAGCCATCGCAAAAATCCGGGCAAGAGGCGACCGAATCGTTTTTTTATCCAACAAACCGATCGCCACCCGGGAGTCGTACGCCCGCAAATTGACCCGGATGGGAATTCCGGCGGATACGAAAGACATTCTGAATTCCTCTTTGATTACTGCCCGTTATTTGCGGAACGTTCTCCAACCGGGCGAGCGGGTGTTTGTCGTAGGAGAGGAGCCTCTCAGGGAAGAGTTGCACGAACATGGCATTCCGGTTTGCCGACATTATTCCGAAGCCCGGTACGTCGTTTTATCCTGGGACCGGCAGTTTACATACGACAAATTGAACGAAGTGTTTCAGGCGGTAAAGCGCGGCGCCAAAATCATCGCGACCAATCCGGACCGGACCTGTCCCATGGAAGACGGAGAAGTGCCGGACACCGGCTCGTTGATCGGCGCGGTTGAAGGGGCCACCGGCAAACCGATCGATTTGGTGGTTGGAAAGCCTTCTCCCATCGCCGCCGAAGAAGCGGTCCGCCATCTGGGGCTGGATTATTCCGCGTGTTACATGGTCGGAGACCGGCTTGAAACGGATATCAAGATGGGCAACGAAACGGGCATGCATTCGGTTCTTGTCCTGACGGGCATTAGTACGAGGGAAGCGGCTTTAACCGGACCTTACCGTCCCGAATTCATCCTGAACAGCGTCAGGGAACTTCCGGATTTGTAAAAGTTTTTGAAAATTCATATGTAAACAGGAGGAGAACAGGTATGTCCACCCATGTGCCGATCGTTATCGCTCACCGGGGAGCATCGGGAGAAGCCCCGGAAAATACGCTTGCCGCTTTTCGGCTTGCTGTCGCACAAGGATGTGATGCGATTGAACTGGACATTCATCTTTCCGCCGACGGCCAGATCGTTGTATGCCACGATGATTCGATCGGGCGGACGACTACCGGCAAGGGCGTCATCCGCGAAATGACCGTGAAACAACTGAAACAAGCGGATGCCGGGGTCAAATTTGGCGGCCGATTCGCGGGAGAACGCATACCGCTTTTGGAAGAAGTGTTTGATGCGGTGCCGCAGGAGATCATGCTGAATATCGAAATCAAGGGCGGATTTGACCGCCGCGTTGAACCGGCCCTGCTTGAACTGCTGGAACGCAAGAAACGGCTTGACAACGTAGTGGTCTCGTCGTTTAACCATAAAAGTTTGCGTTGGTTAAAACAGCTGGAGCCGCGGGTAAAAATCGGGCTGTTGTATGCAACCGATTTCGTGAATCACCGCCGCATAGCGGAAGCCATGGACGTGGACGTCTATTCCCTCCATCCGGAATACAGGCTGATCCGGCGGGAGGATATCGCGGATGCCGTCGCGCACGGGCTGAAAGTTTTTCCGTATACGATCAATGGCGAAATGGAAATGCGGCAAGCGGTACATGACGGCGCATCGGGAATCATTACCGATTATCCGGGAAAACTGAAGCAACTGTTGCGGCAATGAAAGCCCTGATACGGCCACACGTTACAGCAAGGGAGACAACAGGCGGGCAGCCGATTCGAATAAACGTTCCGCCAACCGTCTGTTGGCAAATTGCTCTCTTGAGAGCGGTGAAGCGTCAAGCAAATCCGCCTCGAAATCGGAGACCAGTTTCCGCACGCTCCGGGTCTGGTATAAAAAGGCGTTCACCTCGAAGTTCAGATGAAAACTGCGCATGTCCATGTTGGCGGACCCGACGGATGCCATGGTCCGATCGACGATTAACACTTTGGCGTGCATGAATCCTTTTTCATACTCGTATATTTTGACCCCGGCCTCCAACAAGGCGTCAAAATACGAGTGGGAAGCGAGAAACGGGATCCATTTGTCCGGCTTCTTCGGAAACAGAAGTTTGATGTCTATGCCGGACAACGCGGCAACTTTCAAACTGCTGAATATGTCTTCGTCCGGTATAAAATACGGCGTGGCAATCCATATGGATTGTTTGGCGGAAGTGATCATGGAAAAGAACATCGACTTCATCGTTTCCCATTTGTTGTCCGGACCGCTTGCGATGATTTGCACCGCGCCGTCCTCCGGCATTTCACCGGAGGACGGGGGCAAGTAATTTTCGATGGCAAGCGCTTCTTTCGTCATGTAGGAAAAATCCTGCATAAATATGATTTGCAGCGTTTGCACCGCTTCGCCCGTGATCATCAGGTGGGTGTCCCTCCAGAATCCGTAAGCCGTATCGCGCCCCAAATATTCGTCCCCCACATTGATGCCGCCCACGAAACCGACTTTTCCGTCGATGATGATAATTTTCCGGTGATTCCGGTAATTGATCTTGTTTGACAAAAACGGGAACGAAACGGGCAAAAACGCGGCCACTTGCACTCCTGCCGCCTGCAATTCCCGGATAAACGAAGAGGGAAGCTTGAAACTTCCGACCGCATCATATAAAAAACGCACTTCCACTCCTTCTTTCGCTTTCCGGATTAATATTTCTTTGATCTGATTCCCGATATCGTCGTCCCGGAAGATGTAATATTCCATGTGAATATGGTGAGCGGCTTGCTTCAGTTCGCGCAATATGGCGGTAAAGGTTTCCTCGCCGTTGGTCAGGACGGTTGCCTTCGTCTTAAAGGAAACGGGACTTCGGGCAACCTTGTTTGCCAGGGTGAACATTCTGAGATGGCTTTCGCTGAAAACGGAAAGATCTTGATCCGAAGAAGGAAACCGGTAATCGATCCGCGAATACGCATCGGCGTCGCGCGCTTCTTTCCGCTCGAATATCCGGCGTTTCCGGAAGTTTCTGCCGAACAATATATAAAAAATGAAGCCGACAATCGGGAGGAGCGCCAAGACCATAAGCCAGGCGACCGTGCTGGCGGGATGGCGGTTTTCGAGAAAAATGATGAGCGCAACCAGAATCACGGTCAAAGAAAACACGGCGCTGATCAAGGCGGGGATAATATTGCCGAACTGTTCTGCGGAAAAATAAACGGCTCCCGCCAGAATGGCCAATAAGATGAACCATTGAATCCATCGCTTCATTGCGGCTTTATCCCTCCAAATGTCCGGGCCGATTTGATGTGCAAATTCCGGTCTGTCCATCCGGTCTGACCATTTACGGAGTAATCCGGTCCGCCCATTTACAGATTAAGCGAAAGCGGACCGTTAAGCAAGAATGATCGGGACAAGAAAATGACGCTTTACTCCGTTGTCTGCAAAGCGATATGATAAAACAAGACGGGACGGTTCATTGGTTCATTGGCCGTTTCGCTTTATCCGCAATCGTTTCGGTTTCCGGAATGTCGGGGAAGCTTGCCGTGAAACCGTTTCCTGTCATGAATGTAAGGAGGTCCTTAACGTGAAAGTATTGGTATGCGAACAGCCGTTTGAATTCAACATGCAAGAAAGGGAACAGCCTGTGCCGGCTCCCGGACAAGCGTTGGTGCGGATTCGCCGGATTGGAGTGTGCGGAACGGATTTGCACGCTTACCGCGGTCGGCAACCGTTTTTTACTTATCCGCGGATCCTTGGGCACGAACTTTCCGGCGAAATTATCCAGATTCCCGACAACGCGCAAGGGTTGAAGGCGGGCGACCGCGTGGCGGTTCTTCCCTATGTTTCTTGCGGCAAGTGCGCCGCATGTCTTGGGAACAAGCCGAATTGCTGCGTTCGTCTCCAGGTGCTCGGCGTTCACACGGACGGAGGGATGCAGGAATGTATAACGATCGCTCCGGAACTGTTGATTCCGGTACAAAATTTGACGCTGGAACAAGCGGCCATTGTTGAATGTTTAAGCATCGGGGCACATGCCGTACGCCGTGCGCAAATTCGTCCCGGCGAACGCGTGCTGGTGGTCGGGTCCGGACCGATCGGTCTCGGAGTGATGAAATTTGTCAAACTTGCGGGAGCGGAAGTGACGGCCATGGATATTCAGGAGGATCGTCTCCGGTTCTGCCGCGAATGGGTGTCAACGTCATCGGAAATCAATGCCGCCGAAGATCCGGTCGGGCAAATTGAGGAGCTGACCAACGGCGATTATTTTCCTGTCGTCTTTGATGCGACGGGAAATGCCTCCTCGATGGAACGGTCGTTTGCCTATGCGGCCCACGGGGGGCGGATCGTGTTCGTCGGGTTGGTGCAATCGGACATTTCGTTCCACGATCCGGACTTTCACCGCAAGGAATTGACCTTGCTCAGCAGCCGCAATGCGACCCGTGAAGATTTTCAGACGGTGATTCGGGCGATCGAGGGGGGCCATGTCGATACGGATAAGTTTATCACCCACCGGGCTTCGCTGGACCGGGCCATCGATGAATGGGAGAAGTGGCTGAAACCGGAAACCGGTGTGATCAAGGCGATGATCGAGTTATGATCACGACATTGGATGAAGGGGATGGCTTGGACGAAAACTATGGCACTTGACGAAAGCTTATAGAATTGAGCGAAGGATGATGATCCGGGAAGGATCGCTTTACCCTATTGAAAGGCTTTACATAAAATTGTGGATTTGCGTAAACAATACCATTATCTGTTGGACGAGAAAGGTTGTGGACGATGGACGGCGAACGCCAACCAATCAAACGGCACGAGGCTATTGCGCCGCTGTCGCGGCATCACCATCATGCGCTTGCCCTTGTACTGAAAATTCGCAAGGCGGAAACCGCCGCGACGAAAGAACAGGCGGAAGCTTTGCGGCGCGAAGTGCAACGCTTTTGGCAGAATGGCGGACAACAGCATTTTCGGGAAGAAGAGGAAATCCTTTTGCCTGCCTATGCCCGTTACGCTTCATTGGAACGCAAGGAAATTATCGGCATGTTGCTGGATCATGTAAAAATTCGCGCCATGGTCGACTCGATCCAAGACGAAACCGACGATGTTCTGCCGCTCATCCGCAAGTTTGGCGATATGCTGGAAGAGCATGTGCGCAAAGAGGAACGGGTGATTTTTCCCATGATTGAAGCTGCGTTGCCGGAAGACGTTCTTCGGAAACTGTCTCCTTACTTCCATGAAGCGTAACCGTTGCTGGGGCCCGTTACTGGGGATGCGTTACTGGCCGCAAAACGATACGGCTTTACGTGAAATGTTGTCTTCCTAAATCCCGGACATCTTGTTTGCCATTCCTTGATCCAACAAAAAATGAAAAGGTAAGGAATGGAAAGCCAAAACTCGCCGGAAGGCAATCCTTTCACTTCCCAGCCGTTTCGCACAATGAATCGACAGTCTCGTCCGGTCAATTGAATTCAGGTTGAGGGAGGTCCTTGCCCGCACCAGTCAAACATCGACTAAAAAGTGGAAAATTTTGACCTTTGCGGCATTACTAGTTATAATAAAAATATAGCTGAGGTGATGCTGATGGAAAGTTGATACTCAGTCTGATTTGCAAACGCCGTCATCATTCCATTTGTTGATCACGCAACCGGAGGTGAGATCCGAACCTGCATAAGGGGAGGATAATGGTTGGAAGATGGTTTATGGATTATTCTTAATCTTCTTCTAGTTTTTTTTCTCGTATTTTTAAACGGATTTTTTGTTGCATCAGAATTTGCCTTTGTGAAGGTGAGAGGTTCCCGCTTAGCCGAGCTTGCGAGTGAAGGAAACAAGCGGGCAAAACTCGCCCAGCACGTCACCTCCCATTTGGATGCTTATTTATCGGCTTGTCAATTGGGAATTACCCTTGCATCGCTCGGACTTGGATGGATCGGTGAACCTGCGGTCGCCCATCTAATCGTGGAACCGATTCTCGGATTTTTTGGAGCTCCGGATTATTTGATCGCTCCTGTGTCTTTTGGAATCGCGTTTGGAATCATTACGTTTTTGCATATCGTCTTGGGAGAATTGGCTCCAAAATCCGTCGCCATTTTTAAGGCGGAAGGAACTTCTCTTTGGTTGAGCGCGCCGCTGATGGCGTTTCACAAGGTTGCCTATCCGGCGATCTGGTTGTTAAACGGCGCCGCTAACAAGATGATCAGTTGGTTCGGCATTCGGCCGGCCGGCGCACATGAAAATGGCCATACTGAAGAAGAGATTCGCATCTTGATGAAAGAGAGCCAAAAGAGCGGCCATATCGACGAGAATGAATTGTCTTTGGTAGAAAATATATTTGAATTTTCCGATCGGGTAGCGCGGGAAATTATGATTCCCCGCACATTGATGGAATGCCTGTACACGAACTTCACCTTTGAGGAAAATTTGGAGATCGTGATGAAAGGGCGGCATACCCGCTATCCGGTCGCCCATGAAGACAAAGACCATATCATCGGAATTGTGCATGTCATGGATATGTACAACGCCGCGCTTACCCAAGACAGAAAGGAAGTGGATCTGCAATCGTTGATCCGTCCGGTTCCCGTCATCTCGGAATCGATGGAAATCAGCCAAGTATTGCGGGTCATGCAACGTGAAAGGGTGCATATGGTCGTAGTCGTGGACGAGTATGGCGGAACGGCTGGACTGATCACGTTAGAGGATATATTGGAAGAAATCGTCGGAGACATTCAGGACGAAATCAAACCTGAGCGTCCCGAGATCGAAATTTTGGCCGACAAAACTTCATTTGATGCCCGCATTTTGATTGAAAAAGTGAATGAACTTTTGCAAATCAATATTGAGGACGATGAGGTCGATACGCTCGGAGGGTGGGTGTACAGCCAACTCAACGGAGCGCCTCAGGTCGGTCAAATCGTTTATTTTAACGATATCGCATTTGAGATTACGGAAGTGGAGCACTTGCGGATTATCCGGATTGAAGCCCATGTCACACCGAGTCCTGAGGTTGTGGCAGGCCAGGAAGAAGCCGTTTCCTGATCTCAATCATGCATGAAGTAAGGCGTGGATTGGATGTCCGCGCCTTTGCGCATTTTTTCGGTCTCCCGGTTTTTAAAACGGCAGAGGATAGCCTGAAATAAGCTGGAATGAGGAGCGGAGTGTCACCGTGCAATGAAATATCTGTATACAACCAAAACCAATCATGACGATTTTTCCAGCGGAAAAGTATTGTACAGCGCTCCGGGCATGACGTCGTATCCGGTCCGTTTGGCCAGCGAAATTTTTCAGCGCTGCGCCCGTTTTTTGCGGCAACAAGGAATCGGAGGACCGTATTCCTTGCTGGATCCGTGCTGTGGCAGTGCTTACATGTTGACCGTTCTCGGTTTTTTGCACGGAACGGAAATCCGTGAAATGTACGCCTCCGATCTCGATGAACGGGCGCTTGACATTGCCGGAAAAAATTTGTCGCTGTTGACCCGGCACGGTTTAGACCGCCGTATTGCGGAAATCCGGCGCTTGTATGAATTGTACCGCAAACCGTCTCATCGTGAGGCTATCGCAAGCGCCGAAAGATTACGGCAAATGCTTTCACGACAAAACCGCACCATCGATACATATTGTTTCCGGGCTGATGCCCTGTCGGAAGATTTTGTCACGATGGATAACGGCCGCAAACTGGATATCGTCATCACGGACGTGCCCTATGGCCGTTCTGTCAAATGGGAAACGGACAATGCCAACTGTCCCCCGGTGGAAAGATTGCTTGAGAACTTGGGAAATATTTCGGGACGTCCTTCGGTAGCGGCGATATCCGCAGACAAAAGCCAAAAATTGACTCATGACCGGTTTCGGAGAATCGGATACTTTAAAATAGGCATACGGCATGTGGCCTTGTTTGACCTTCGTTAAAAGAATGGATGACCATTGTGTATCAGGTTGAGCCTCTTCCGTTGCGGGTTCAAATTATAAAGCGGCGTTTGAAAAATTGAACGAATTCAATCCGCAAACACTGTCTGTAAGGAGAAGATGACGTGAATGAAATATACATGCAAAATCGAACTGAACGATATTAGCCCGAAGATTTGGCGGGAATTTCAATTTCACCCGGATGTGACTTTTCATCAGTTGCACAACATTATCCAAGTCATCATGGGTTGGGAAAATTACCATTTATACGAGTTTCATGTCAACGGACAAGTGATCGGGCTGCCCGATCCGACATTCGCGCATATGGAAAACCGCAAGGTGCTGAATGCACGGAGAGAAAAGGTTCGGGAACTTATCAGCCATGAAAAGGCAAGCTTTACATACACGTACGATTTTGGCGACAATTGGAGACATACGATTACATTATTGAAGATCGATTCGTCGGCCGCCGACCCTGCTCCGGTTTGTCTGGGAGGGGCACGCGGTTGTCCGCCGGAAGATGTCGGAGGCGTATGGGGGTATCGGCATATGCTGGAAGCGTTGTTGACGCCGAATCATCCGGAACGGGACCATTTTTTGGAGTGGCTTGGCGAAGAATACGATCCCGAGCGTTTCTCCCACGATGAAGTGAATGCTCTACTGCATGCGCAAAAGAGCAAGCTCATTCCCAAACCGCTTCTTCCGCAGTCCGGGAACAAAAAAACTGTCAAGCTTACCAAATCGGCTCTGAACAAGTATTTGAAACAGATGAGCCAAGACCAGCTCGCGGAATTGGTTAAAGCGTGCTACAGCTTCAGTAAAGACATGGAGAAGTTTCTTGCTGTACGGATACTGGGCGATGAAGCGGCGGAATCCCTGTTTCATGAATACCGCAAAAAGGTTAAGCACGAATTTTTCCCTGAACGCGGGTCTGCAAAGCTAAGACTGCAAGAGGCGGAAAAAGCGATTTTCGAATTCGAAAGATTGACCGGCAACAAAAAATACGGTCTGGAGCTGAAGCTGGTTTATGTCGAAACGGGCGTATCTTACGCCTCGACTTATAACGTTGCCGATGAACGGTTTTACGGCATCATGGAGGCAATGTATGCCGAGATCATTGAAACGGTGAACGAAGACGAAACAGCCGAGTTGTTCGAAGAATACGAGGAACGAATCAGTGCGATTGTCTCGGATACGGAGGGGATTGGTTGGGGATTTCATGAAAATTTGAAGTATCTGTACGATCAGTTACGATGGATTTAGGAAGCGGGTTGGGGTTGTGAAGGCAGCCGCCATGACGCAAATTTTATGACGGATGCTGTTTTATTTGGAATGGTTGTGAAAGTAAAAACAAATGATCGGACACGCCGGTATGCGAAGCCTGCAATTCTTGATGTGAAGCGAGTATATTGTAATAATGGCAAGATTAAGACGGGTTGGATGGTGACCTATGATGGATCTAGATCGATAAGCGGGGTCCGAATGATGCAACTTATCTCCTTCTGGATTTGGGTGTGTTATGTTATACTTTGATAACTGTAAATTGAATGCTCCAGCATGACAAGAAGAAACGTTGGTGTGTGATATAAGGCAGCCTCAAATCTTCGTTTGAAAGGAGGACGCCCTTGTCCCTACCCAAAAAGATGGATCAACAAACGGTTAATGAGCTTCGTTCCATTTCAATTGACAGACAAAGTCAAAAAAATGCGCGTGGAAGAGTGGAATTAGATGAATGGTTACTCGATACGAATATTGCAATTGCGTTGCTTGGGAGTGAGCATGCCGCGTTGGAATTTGTCAGGCAGGCCAGAGATGATCGGATGTCAATCTATTTTTCTGTCATTACGAAGCGTGAAGTGTTCAGCGGATTAGATTCTGAATTTCGCTTGCAAGGGATCAAGCTGTTTAATCCGCGCAGATGTATTGAGGTTAGTTTCAGTGTTGCCCGGCTTGCCAAAGACATAAGAAGGGAACAAAGGTCAAAAGGCCGTAAGCTTAAAACCCCTGACGCTATTATATTGCAACATCTATCGAGCATCAGCTCGGTCTTGTATCAAGAGATCATGACATGAGCTTTGTTCGATAAGCATTCGGTTTGCCGCTATTCACAATATAATGCAAATCGGGACACCCACTGTTTGATGTGATCGCATTACCCCCCGTACAGGCACGATTAGGCGGATGCCCACATATAATGTAGGGATGTGCTGTCCGAACGCGAAAGGGAGGGACAGCGGCATGACTTCAGGGGGTGTTCCGATCGTGCCTGGCTTGTTCGCGATGATCGCGCTGTTTATTAAGCAGTTAATGCTCTTGGTGTCCTATGTCAAAAATAACGCGTTTCCGCAACCGCTCTCTGAGGAAGAAGAGGCGAAGCATTTGCGGTTAATGGCAGAGGGCAACCAGGAATCACGCAATGTGCTCATTGAACACAATCTTCGGCTGGTAGCCCATATTGTCAAAAAATTTGACAATACCGGAGAAGATGTGGAAGATTTGATCTCGATCGGTACGATCGGCCTGATCAAAGCCATTGAAAGCTTTTCTCCGGAAAAAGGGACAAAGTTGGCAACATTCGCTGCCCGTTGTATTGAAAACGAGATCCTGATGCATCTCCGATCATTGAAAAAAACGCGCAAGGACATTTCGCTGCACGATCCGATCGGAACGGATAAAGAAGGAAACGAGATTACCTTGATCGATATTTTAGGCACCGAAGAGGATGATGTTCTGGACAAAGTGCAACTTAACATTGAAAAGAGCAAAATTTACCGTAATCTGGATATTTTGGACGAACGGGAGCAGGAAGTGATCAAGGGCAGGTTCGGTTTGGAATCGGGCGGCGAGGAACGGACCCAGCGGGAAATCTCCAAAGAGCTGGGAATCTCCAGATCCTACGTGTCGCGCATTGAGAAGCGGGCGTTAATGAAGCTTTATCACGAGTTTTATAAATCGAAGCGGTGAGACGGCGGATGATCAAAGATTCCGCTTAAAGAACGGGAAATTTGGATCGGATCAGGACCTAAAATTTAAGGAGTCGGGAACAAGGACTTAAGATCGAGGATACAAGATCAGGGACGTTAGTTTGTAAAGTGAATGATAATATGAAGATCGTGAAGCGAACGGTGACGTTTAACAACGATCATCAGTTGACGCTCAGGAAGCGAAGCCAGTGCGGCCAGCTTTCGGTCAACTGCAACAGTCAAGGAAGCCTTGCGGCTTCCTCTTTTTTGTATTTTCGTATTTATCCGCACTTCCATGCTAAAGGACAGCGTTTACTTTTTCGCTTATACGATGGTACGATTCCGTGAAACTACACAATTTCGTGAAACTATACGATTCCGTAAACCGGCCCGGTTATTGCTCCACTGATTTCTTTAACTGGTCCAGTTCCGCTGTCACATTCGCGATCATTTGCACGAAAGAAGACAATTCTTCGGAGCTTGCGGCTTGCTGTTGGGCGTTAAGCGACGTTTGTTCGGACTCCTTGGTCAGTTCCTTAAGCATTTTTCTGACGGATTCCAGCCGAACGCTGATTTTTTCCAGAGCGGAGCGGAAATGGGAGGCCAGCTTGCGCACTTCGTTGGCCACGATCTCGAAGCCGCGTCCGTGTTCTCCTGCCCGGGCGGCTTCAATCGCCGCGTTCAGTCCGAGCAAATGCGTTTGATCGGAGATTTCTTTCATCAGCGTTCCCATTTCTTCTATACTCTCTACTTCGGTTTGCAATTGTTGCACCAGCCGGTTCGATCTTTCCTGCGTTTCAGCCGTATGTACCGCATTTTCCGCAACCTCCTGGCTGCTCTCGCTTAGTTCCGACATCATCGCGGCCAAGTCTTGGATCGCCGTGCTGATGCCTGTCAACATGTCGCCGCGCTGTTTGGCCAGCAACTCCACTTTTGCTTTTTCGTCTTTTTCGTATGCTTCCAGAACGAGCTGCGAATCCAAGTTAAACAGCTTGGACAAGATGTGTACGAGTCGGATCCATTCATCGGGGGCAGCCTGTTTGAAAACCGCCGTCGCAATATCCAAATATAACATGTAGGTGCCCAGATACCACTGGGTCGCAAGGCCGATGCGCGAATGCACCTGTCCCACCGACAACCGTTTACGGATGTAGTCTTCGTCAATGACCCCGCTGGCCAGTGAAGTGTAGTACCAACGTTGCGTCTCTTTTAAACGGTCCAACGTGCAGTATTTTGCGATCAGTTCCGCAAGTTCGGGCTGGGCGATGATGCGGTCATACAGCTTGTCGACCACTTCATTCGCCGTTAATTCGAATAACTGCCGTTTTTGTCGTACATAGGACAAATCTTCCTCGGTAATGCCAATGAAGTCCAATTGTTGTCTTCTGGTCTGGCTAACGTTAATCACGAGTTCCTCTCCCTGTTTCCATAATTTTACCGTATGCACAACATACATTGTATGAAATGCGGACGGGAGATACAACCCTTTTTTCAATGCGATTTGACCGGAAGACCGCTTTTTGCGAAGATGCGGTTAAGGAAGATTGGTTTAGCATAGTGAAAGAGGATGTTGACGGATGATTTCAAACATGCTGCCGGCGCCATTTCTTATTGTGAATACGTCCGAACCGTGCTGGAGCGAAGATGCGCTCGCCCCCTTTGCCGCGGAAGAGTTGATGTGCCGCAGGGTGGGGGAAGGGGCCAAACCGCTTGTACATATATGGCGTCATAAGAAAGCTTTCGTGCTGGGTATGCGGGACCGGCGTTTGCCTTATGCGGAGGAGGCGATGGCGCGATTGGAGCGGGACGGGTACGCGGTTGCCGTCCGTCATTCGGGAGGAGCGGCCGTACCGCTGGATCCCGGTGTTGTCAACGTTTCGTTTATTTTCCCCAGACAACCCGGAGAAACGGACTTCCGTTCGCATTTCGAAACGGTGTACCGGTTGTTTCGCAGCACGCTTCGCGAATGTTCCCCGGATGTGCATAAAGGCGAAATCGCCGGTTCCTATTGCCCTGGCGATTACGATCTCGGCGTTGGAGGGAGGAAATTTTGCGGATTGGCCCAACGCAGGCAAATCAAAGCGTTTATTGTGCAGGCTTTCGTCGTTGTTGAAGGGGAAGGTGCCGCCCGCGCGGATCGTGTGCGGCAATTTTACCAAACGGCCGCCGCTGGTTTGCGGAGCGGTTTCCCGCAAATTATTCCGCACCGGATGGTCAGTCTGCAAGAAATTTGCGGAATGCGGGTGCCGGATTTCATCCGCTTGTTGACGCAACACCTTGCAGCCATGGGCGGCGAATATGCTCCATGGGAGGCCGTGAAGCCGGACAGCCGACTGTTGGAACACACCATCATCCAACTGCGGAACCAATATGACAAAAAGGAGAAATAGCGGAAAAATTCCCGCAATTTCTCCTTATGTACGATTTCTTTATAAAAAAACTTAAAAAATAAATTGATCGGGATCGGAACCAAACCGGCGGTTTTCGTTCATGGCGTCGATTTTCGCCATATCTTCCGCGGATAACTCGAAATCGAATATATCGGCGTTTTCCCGGATCCGATTTTCGTTAACGGATTTGGGGATCGTGACGACACCGTGCTGCAGATCCCAACGCAAGACGATTTGCGCAGGCGATTTTCCATATTTCTTGCTTAGTTCCTTAAGTAACGGGTGATCCAGGTTGCCCTGCATCAGCGGACTCCATGCTTCAAACTGGATCCCGTTGGCCGCACAAAACTCGCGCAGCGGTTTTTGCGTAAGGAGCGGGTGGAACTCCACCTGGTTGACCATCGGAACAATTTCACTGCTTGCCATTAAGTCTTCCAGATGGTGAATATGGAAATTGCTGACGCCGATGGCCCGTACTTTTCCTTCTTTGTATAATTGTTCCAGCGCTTTCCAGGTTTCTTTGTACTTATTTTTTCCCGGCCAATGAATCAAATATAAATCAATATAGTCCAAACCAAGTTTTTGCCTGCTTGTTTCAAACGCTTTCAGAGTGGAATCGTATCCTTGGTCGGTGTTCCACACTTTCGTCGTGATAAACAACTGGTCGCGCGGAACCCCGCATTCTTTGATCGCCTGTCCCACCCCTTCTTCATTTTTATAAACAGCCGCGGTATCAATGCTGCGGTAACCGGCAGCAATGGCCGCTTTGACAGCTTGCCTGACCTCCTCGCCGTTCTCCACTTTCCAAACCCCGAGTCCCAGCCAGGGCATTTTCACTTGATTGGAGAGCACCGCACAATCTGAAATGTTGCGAAACATCTGTCAAACCTCCTTGGAACAAGATACGTTTTCCTATCCGAATCATACCATAAATTTCTTCCGTTATGAAATTTGTTCATAAGAGAATCTTCCGTTTTGTACAAGAGTCTTCCGTTTTGTTCATGACAATCTTCCGGTTTTGTTCATGAGAATTTTCTGTTGTGAAAGTTGTTCAGCAGAATCTTGTTCGGCAAGTTTCGTATTTCAACCAGTTTCGATTTCAACCAAATTCGCATTTCATCTAATTTCGCTTTCGCTTAGTTTCGTATTATCGTTTCATGCTCCCCCGTTTTCTTTCCCAAGAAAATGAATCAACGCATGGGGAAGTTCTTTTTGCCAAAAGCCCCAGATATGCTTCCCTTCCTTTTCCGTATAGGCAACTTTGGCGTTTCTTTGTTTCAGAAGATCCCGGGCTTGCCGGTTCATCGCCAAAAAATCGTAAGCGCCGTGGTCGGTAAGCACTTCGGTTTCCTGCAAGCCGACGACCATAAACATTTCAAGCCAGGACAAATCGCGCTCTTCTTCGATTCGCCTCCGAACCGGTTCGTAAAACGCGCCGGATAAGGAAATGACTTTTTGAAACAAACGGGGGTGATTCAGGGCGAGATGAAGCGACACCGAACCCCCGAGAGAATCGCCTGCCAATATGCGTTGGGCCGGATCGTCCGGCACGGGATACAAATTTCCGATGTAAGGCACCAGTTCTTCGGCAAAAAAAGCGCAATACGCCGGAAAGCGTTGACCGTCGGAACGATATTCCGCCGAACGCGTATTAAGATTCACTTCGACGCCCACAATAATGGAAGATATGATCTGGCCATCCAATATAAGCCTGTTGGCTTGGGTAGCGATCCTCCCGAAATTGAAAAATTGTTCGCCGTCCTGACAATAAATTGCCGGGTAAGTTTTGTCTTCCTCATAACCCGGAGGAAGATAAACAATAATTCCGCGTTCTTCGTCGAGCGAACGGGACTGCAAACGGTGACGGACGACCGTCCGTTTCACGTATCGGGAATCGGTCATGGATGGAAAACCTCGCTTTTTTAATTTTTTTCAAAGTGGTGCAACAAACTGTATTATAATTAATACTGTTCTGTTATACCATAGAAATTCAAGATAAAACGCCTACATATTGAAAATAGTCTTTGACTAATCGTTAAACAGAAATATAATAACTATATAACAGATTATCTTGTTTCAAAAGTTATTATGGGAAACAGGCTGCATTTCAAAACATTCGAGGTGAGAAGAACCATGAGCAAATTGCTAAAGCCCGCTTTCGAGGTTCGGGTTGAACCTGTGGAAGCCTTGCAAGTGATAGACGCTCACGGGAACGTCGTGAACGAAGCGCTTATGCCGAAATTAAATGACGGCCAACTGAGGGAACTGATGCGCAGAATGGTGTTTACCCGCATATGGGACCAGCGCGCCATCAGTTTGAGCCGTCAGGGCCGGCTCGGTTTTTACGCGCCTGTCTCCGGACAGGAAGGCGCGATGATCGGATCGCAATTCGCGCTCGACAAAGAAGATTTCATATGTCCGGGATACCGGGATATGCCGCAAATCGTCTGGCATGGTTTGCCGATGTACCAGGCATTTTTGTATTCGCGGGGCCATCAGCACGGAGGACAGATTCCGGAAGGCGTCAACGTATTAATGCCGCAAATCATTATCGGGGCGCAAATCGTCGAAGCTGCCGGCGTCGCCATGGCCTTCAAGAAACGGAACAGGAAAAATGTCGTCATCACGTATACGGGAGACGGCGGTTCTTCCCAGGGCGACTTCTACGAAGGCATGAATTTTGCGGGGGTATTTAAGCTGCCGGTCATTTTTGTTGTCCAAAATAATCAGTACGCGATCTCCACGCCGTTCCACAAACAGACGGCGGCCGCTTCCATAGCCCATAAAGCGGTGGCGGCCGGCATTCACGGCATGCAAGTGGACGGCAACGACGTATTGGCCGTTTACAGCGCGACACAATTGGCCAGAGAGCGGGCGCTGAACGGAGAAGGACCGACGTTGATCGAAGCATTGACTTACCGGTTCGGGCCGCATTCGATGTCGGGAGACGATCCGACGAAGTACCGTTCCAAAGAAGAACAGACGGAATGGGAACAAAAAGACCCGCTCGTCCGCTTCCGCCGTTTTTTGGAACAGAGGAACCTTTGGAGCGAAGAAGATGAAACCAATACCATTGAAGAGGCGAAGCAGGCGGTAGCGGAACATATCAAAAAGGCGGAACAAACGGAGAAGATGACGATTGCCGGCTTGCTTGACAGCATGTTTGAGGTTACGCCTCCTCATCTCGAAGAACAGAAAGCGCAATTTTCCAAACAAGGCGCCAAGGGGGAATAAAAATGCCGCAGATGACCATGATACAGGCGATCACGGACGCATTGCGCATAGAATTAAGACGGGATCCCAACGTGCTGGTATTCGGAGAGGATGTCGGCCATGTGGGCGGGGTCTTTCGGGCTACGGAAGGTTTGCAGAAAGAATTTGGCGAAGACCGGGTGTTTGATACGCCGCTGGCCGAATCGGCCATAGGAGGGCTGGCCGTCGGATTGGGGACGCAAGGATTCCGGCCGGTCGCGGAAATTCAATTTATCGGATTTATTTTTGAAGTGATGGATCAAATTTGTTCGCAAGCCGCGCGCATGCGCTACCGTTCCGGGGGACGTTATCACAGCCCGATCGTATTCCGCACGCCGTTTGGCGGCGGGGTCAAAGCCCCGGAACTGCACACGGACAGTCTGGAAGGGCTGCTTTTGCAAACGCCGGGAATCAAAGTGGTGATCCCTTCCAATCCTTACGATGCGAAAGGTTTGCTCATATCGGCGATCCGCGACAACGACCCGGTATTTTTCATGGAACATTTGAAGCTGTACCGTTCTTTCCGCCAGGAAGTCCCCGAAGGCGAATATACGATCCCGCTGGGCAAAGCAAACGTTGTCCGCGAAGGCAGCGACGTGACGATTATCACCTACGGGGCGATGGTTCACACCTCGCTTAAGGCGGCGGAACTGATCGAGCAGGAGCGCGGCGTGAAAGCGGAAGTCATCGACCTGAGGACCATCATGCCGCTCGATATTGAAACGATCGTGGCATCGATTCAGAAAACAAACCGTGCGATCGTTGTGCAGGAAGCGCAGAAAACGGCGGGAGCCGCCGCAGAAATTATCGCGCAAATTAATGAAAAAGCGATTTTGCATCTGGAAGCGCCCGTGCTTCGGGTCAGCGGCCCGGACACCGTCTATCCGTTCGCACAAATTGAGGACGAATGGTTGCCGGATCCGACCCGTGTGGTTTCCGCTTTGCACGAGGTACTCGATTTTTAACCGTTCGGCAGCCGGCAAGGCGAAATGAACAGAGGAGGTTTGTAACGGTGGCGATATATGAATACCGGATGCCGGAGCTTGGCGAAGGACTTCATGAAGGCGAGATTGTAAAGTGGCATGTCAAGCCGGGCGATATGATCGAAGAAGACCAATTGCTGATGGATGTGCAAAATGATAAAGCGACGGTAGAAGTGCCATCCCCGGTAAGCGGCCGCGTCGTGGAACTGAAAGTAAATGAAGGCGCGGTGGCCGTGGTCGGCGATGTTCTGGCGGTTTTTGAAGTGGAGGGAGAAGCGGCATCTTCGGGGGCGGATTCCGGCGGACGAAAAACCGAAGAAAGAACGGAACAACCGTCCCCGTCCGGACAGCCCGCGGCGGGCGAACCGAAAGCGCAACCTGCCGCTGAACACGCCGAAAAATCCGCAGCGGCCAGGTTGATCCTGGCAACGCCGGGCGTGAGACGTTTGGCAAGAGAGAAAGGAGTTTTGTTGGCCGAGATTAAGGGAACCGGCAAAAACGGGCGCATCACGCGCGAAGATGTGCTCGCCCATGCGGAAGGAAAAGCGCCTGCGGCCAATGAAGCCGCCAAAGTCCCCGCTCCGGAAGCGGCAGCCGCCGGCAAAGAAACGGCGGTTAACCGTCCCGAAGAACGGCAACCGCTGAAGGGAATCCGCAGAGCGATTGCCAATGCCATGGTGAAGTCCGCCTATACGGCGCCTCACGTTACCATTATGGATGAAGCGGATGTGTCGAAGCTGGTGGCGCTGCGCGCGAAAGCAAAACCGCTGGCCGAACAGAAAGGCGTGAAGCTTACCTACTTGCCGTTTGTCGTCAAAGCGCTGGTGGCCGCGGTCCGCCAGTTCCCGGACTTGAACGCGTCCATCGACGAGGAGAAAAACGAAATCGTCTATAAAAAGTATTATCATGTCGGCATTGCCACGGACACCGACAATGGACTCATTGTTCCGGTGATTGAAGATGCCGACCGGAAAAACATCTGGACGATCGCCGCACAGATCAAAGATTTGGCCGAACGCGGCCGGGAAGGCAAACTGAAACCCCAGGAAATGAGAGGCAGCACGATCAGTATCACGAACATCGGTTCTGCCGGCGGGATGTTCTTTACTCCGATCATCAATTATCCCGAAGTGGCCATTCTCGGCATAGGCCGCATATCCGAAAAACCGGTGGTCAGAAACGGGGAAATCGCCATCGGCCATGTCATGGCCTTGTCGTTGAGCTTCGACCACCGTTTGATCGACGGCGCGACCGCTCAGCGGGCGCTCAACTATATCAAGCAGTTGCTGGAAGATCCCGATCTGCTTGTCATGGAGGTGTGAGGGTATGGTCGTAGGCGATTTCTCCACGGAAGTGGATGTCGTTGTGATCGGTGCCGGGCCGGGGGGGTATGTTGCGGCGATCCGCGCCGCCCAGCTAGGCAAAAAAGTGCTCGTTATCGATAAGGGGGAACCGGGCGGAGTCTGCCTGAACCGCGGTTGCATTCCTTCCAAGGCCCTCATTTCCGCGGCGCATCAATATGAAATGATGAAGGCCGGTTCGGAAAACGGCATAACAGCCGGACAAGTTTCCGTCGATTTTTCCAAAGTACAGGAATGGAAAAACGGGATTGTCAAAAAACTGACAGGCGGAGTCCGTTCCTTGTTCAAAGGAAACCGGATTGATTTTGAACAAGGGGAGGCCGTTTTTATCAACGACCGGGAACTGCGCGTCGTCAAAGGTTATGAATCGTCCCGGTACAAATTCAACCATTGCATTATCGCAGTCGGTTCGCGGCCGGTCGAGCTGAAACCTCTGCCTTTCGGCGGGCGTATTCTGTCTTCGACGGAAGCTTTGAACCTGAAGGAGATTCCGCGGAGTATGGTCGTCGTAGGCGGCGGATATATCGGCGTCGAACTGGGCCAGGCGTACGCCAAATTCGGCACGAAAGTAACGATTTTGGAAGGCGCGGAACACATCCTTCCGGGTTTCGAACAAGAGTTGACGCGGTTGGTTGAACGCCGGTTGAAAAAAGACGGCGTGGAAATTTTCACGAATGCCTCCGCGCAAAGCGCCAGGCAGACGGAACGCGATGTGACCGTCACTTTCACGGTCAATGGCGAGAGCAAAGAAATTGCGGCGGATTACGTGCTGGTCACCGTCGGCCGTCGGCCCAATATCGACGAACTCGGCCTTGAGGTGCTCAATCTGAACATGGCCGAGCGCGGGCTGATCGAAATCGACGGGCAATGCCGCACGAGCATTCCTCATATCTATGCGATCGGCGATATCGTGCCGGGACCGGCGCTTGCCCATAAAGCATCTTATGAAGGCAAGGTCGCGGCCGAAGCGATCGCCGGAATGCCGAGCGCCGTGGATTATAAGGCCATTCCTGCGGTCGTGTTTTCCGACCCGGAAATCGCCGCCGTCGGCTTCAGCGAAACGGAAGCGAAGGCCAGAGGATACTCCGTCAAGAGCGGAAAATTTCCTTATGCGGCGAACGGCCGGGCATTGTCACTGGACGCGGACGAAGGGTTTGTGAAAATTGTCGCCGAACGCGAATCCGGTATCGTGCTGGGCGCCCAGATTGTCGGACCGGAAGCTTCCAACTTGATTGCGGAGCTGGGTCTTGCGATTGAAATGGGGGCAACCTTGGAAGATATCGCCTTGACGATTCACGCCCATCCGACGCTTGGAGAAATGGTCATGGAAGCGGCGGAAGGGGCGCTCGGCCAGGCCATACATCAATTGGGAAAATAAGACGGCAACGCCACACGGCAAATAAGACGGCCAGTCGGAAAATATCCAGTCGGGCTAATAAGACGGAAAACAGCCAGCTTGCCTTGTTAAATAAAGGCACAGCGGCTGTTTTTTTCTTTTTAAAACCCTTTGTATTGCGGTTCCTCGTTTTCAATTTGCTGCACTCGCGAACTGACCTGTTCAACGATTTGCTGCGTGGATTTCGCGGCATTTTCAAACAACGCTTTCGCTTCCTGATCCTGAGTGTTCAAAGCGAACTGTTCCAGGCTGGCCTGCGCGCTTTTGAGCGAAGCCAGACAAGTTTTGACTTGGGATGCGACGGTCATGTTTTCTCACCTTCCTTTCCTGGGGCACTCATCCGTAATATGTCCTTTTTCTTGAGGCGTGATGATTGGCAATAAAAAACAACCATAACGGCGACGAAAAATGCAAATAATGTTAGTGTCGTTATTTTGCGTGCAAAGGAGAATTATCGTGCTGGATTGGGGAGTCGTCATCTTACGCTCGCTGGGCGCCATCGCCATTTTGTTTCTGTTTACCAGATTGTTGGGAAAAAAGCAGATTGCCCAACTGACTTTTTTTGAATATGTCGTAGGAATCACGATCGGCGATGTGGCCGCATTCATTTCCACAGACATGGAAGCCCATTTTTGGCATGGCGTCACTACGCTCACCATGTGGTTTCTTATTCCGTTGACCGTGGAATTTCTGACGTTAAAAAGCAAAACGCTGCGCGACTGGTTTGAAGGAAAAGCGACCGTTCTCATCAAGGACGGAAAAATATTGGAAGACAATTTAAAAAAGGAACGATTCAGTTCCGACGAGCTGTTGGAGCAATTGCGCGTGAAAAATGTGTTCAATCTGGCGGATGTGGAGTTTGCATTAATGGAATCAAGCGGCGATATCAGCGTGTTGCTGAAAAAAGAGAGCCAGCCTCTCACGCCAAAGCATCTCGGTATCAAGGTTTCGCCGGAAAAAGCTCCGCAAGCGGTCATTCTGGATGGTGAAATGATTGACGAAGGGTTATCGAATCTCGGTTTAAACCGCGGATGGCTGCAAACCGAACTGGATAAACTGGGCATACCGCTCAACAATGTTTTTGTGGGACAAGCGGATTCGTACGGACAATTGTATATCGATACATACGACGACCAGTTGAACATCCCCAAGCCGCAGGAAAAAGCGCAACTGCTGGCCACTTTAAAAAAATGCGAAGCCGATTTGGAGCTGTTCGCTCTGTCCAGCCAGGATACGGAAGCGAAACGGATGTACGATCATTGTTCTTCGAAATTGCGGCAAGTCATACAAGATATGACCCCGCTGTTGAAAAGATAAGGAGGAAGGTGATTCCAATATGGCCGACAACAAAAACAAGAAGCTTACAATGACGCAGCAAGCGTATCAACAGTACGCCAAACAGAAAGAACCTCCGCGTCCGGTTCTGAAAAATTGCGTGCGGGCTTTTCTGGCCGGAGGATTCATATGCCTCGTCGGGCAGGCGTTGACGGAAATGTTCGTCCACTGGTTCCATTTCACCGAAAAAACAGCCGGCAATCCGACGGTCGCCGTATTGATCCTCATCTCCGTCATCCTGACCTGCTTCGGGGTATACGACAACATTGCCCAGTGGGCGGGGGCGGGTTCAGCCGTTCCGGTTACGGGGTTTGCCAATTCAATGTGTTCCGCGGCGTTGGAACATAAAAGCGAAGGTCTCGTTCTCGGCGTGGGCGGCAATATGTTTAAACTGGCCGGTTCGGTCATTGTGTTTGGAACGGTGGCCGCGTTCATTATCGCACTGATTTACCTGCTGTTCGGATTGGGGGTGGAGGCGCATGCTTAAAGGGCACCAAAGCTGGGAATTTTCCAATAAACCGGTCATCCGTTCCGCCGCCACCGTGGTAGGTCCCGAAGAAGGAAGAGGGCCGTTGGGCGGCGAGTTTGACATCGTGCACGGGGACGCGCTGCTCCAGCAAAAAAGCTGGGAGCAGGCGGAAAAAATGCTGCTTGAGGAAGCTGTGAAACTGGCGGTCGACAAAGCCGGATTGAAAAAGGAACAAATTCATTTTTATATCGGCGGCGATTTGATGAACCAGTTGATCAGCAACAGCTTCACGGCCCGAACGATCGGGATTCCGTATATCGGCGTATTCGGGGCCTGTTCCACCTCCATGGCCAGTCTGGCGCTTGCGGCCCAATTGGTAGACTCCGGATTTGCCCGGTATGTGACAGCCGCCACCTGCAGCCATAATTCGTCGGCGGAAAAACAGTTCCGCTATCCGACGGAGTACGGCTCGCAGAAACCGCCCACAGCGCAGTATACCGTAACCGGGGCGGGCGCGGCCGTCGTTTCGCAGGACGGTGGCGGACCGGTGGTTGCGCGGGCGACGATCGGCCGCGTCGTCGATATGGGCATTAAGGACCCGTTCAATATGGGTGCGGCCATGGCTCCGGCGGCCGTCGACACGATTCAGACGCATTTGCGGGAATTTGACCTTCATCCCGGCTATTACGATATGATCGTCACGGGAGATTTGGCCGAGGTCGGGCACCGCATCGCGACGGATCTGTTGAAAAAACACCGCGTTCCGATCGACCGGACATATTTCGGCGATTGCGGGCTCATGATTTATGACCTGAAGAAACAAGCAGTGCAAGCGGGCGGCAGCGGTTGCGCCTGTTCCGCGGTAGTCACCTACGCGCACATTTTGCGCAAGATGCGGGCCGGAGAATTACGGCGCGTGCTGGTTGTCGCAACCGGCGCCTTGCTGTCTCCGCTTTCCTACCAGCAAGGAGAAAGCATACCTTGTATAGCGCATGCGGTAGCGTTGGAAAGCGGGGTGACAGCGCGATGATTTATTTATGGGCTTTTCTGGTCGGAGGGGCGATTTGTGTTGTCGGACAACTTTTGATTGACGTCGGCAAGCTGACCCCGGCTCATACCATGAGCACGCTCGTTGTGCTTGGGGCAATCGTGGACGGACTCGGATGGTATGAACCGTTAATCAAATTTGCCGGGGCCGGAGTCACCGTGCCGATTACCAGCTTCGGGAACTCGCTTGTCCACGGGGCTTTGTTCGAATTGAAGACAAACGGCTGGATCGGAATTATTACGGGAATATTCGAGGTGACAAGCGCGGGGATTTCCGCGGCCATCATCTTCTCGTTCCTGGCCGCTTTATTTTTCAGGCCGAGAGGTTAAGCGGCAACGAAAAACGTTCGGCGAAACGGAAGGAAATTGGCGGAGTCTGTCGAAATGATTACTTGAGGTGATCATTATTGTCGGCTTCCAGAACCCTTACGACCGATATCGAATTGTTCGCGGCCGCTTTGTTTCAACGAAAAGTGTCTGTCTGGACGAAATCGGCGGACGATACGTATATCCGGCTGGACAGCGGCGGAATCATCGAAAAATTTTCGCCGGATGCGGTCGGGATCCGCTATTTCGACGGCCGGGACCGCCGCGAGTATTACTTGCGGGACGAGTGCGAGTTTCGTATTGAATAATCCTTTTTTTCAAATATTTGAAAAATGGCCGGCTGTATTGTGAGCTGGTGAGAGACTGCGGGATACCGACGAATTTGAAGGGGAAGAAGCCGCTTGCGGCCGGTGTGCGAATTCCCAGGGTGTCCTCACCCCGTCGGAACTTTGGCGGTCTTGACGGATTGTCGGCAGGAGTATCCGTGATCGCCTGCATGGCGATGCTGGTGATGGCACTGATGATGAACGACGCTCCGATCGTTGTGCTGAGCGCGATTCTGTTGGGAAGCCTGATCGGATTTTTGCGGTACAGTTTCTTGCCCGCATCGGTTTTTATGGGCGATTCCGGCGCGTTGTTTCTCGATACGTTTTGGCGACGCTCGCGATATTCGGTTATAAAGTCACTTTTGTTTCGTTCATTATTCCCGTTCTCATTTTGGGCGTACCGTTGTCCTCACCTTGCTTGCGATCGTCCGGCGCAAAATGCATAAAGTGCCGATGTGTAAGGCGGATATGGGGCATCTTCACCATTCGCTGATTCGTTTCGGATTCGGCCAGCGCCAGACGATTCTGAATTTGCGGTATCGCCGCCTTATTCGGTTTATGGCGCTGTGTGAATGTCCAGAGAAATTTTATGGCTGACGATCGCCGTCGCTCTGGTCGTAATGGTTTTGCTTGCGGCCGGAGCGGAACTGGTGGGGATCTTGAACAAAAACAACAAAATCTTGTTAGGGTTTTTGCATAAACTGTATCGAAGAACATCCGGGCAAGACAATGACGGCGGTTCGGGACAATGTGGCGGAAGGAAAGCCTGCGATTTTACATCATTTTTCTTTACTTGGCCTTCAATATTACAAAATTCCTGTAAAAATATCGTTTTTTTCGTTAGTTCGCCCATTTTCGCTGATTTGGGGCAAAAAATTCATGCATTTTCGCATGCATTTTTTTCAATCAACGGTTTCCATGGATAAAAAACTGCAGTTTCGCAGTTTTTTTCATTCCTCCTGCTGAAATTGGTTCCGCAAGTTGCGTTCGCTTCCACGATATTTGCTGAATTATTCTATTGAAAACGGTTTATTTTTTTGAATTCGGCGAGAAAAAGCTCCATGTGCGAATTTACAAACAAATTCGGTTATTTTTTGCCTGTACGAACTTTTTTTATTTCTGTAAAATGGTATTTAAGTGAAGGAGTCAAAGCGCGAAAGGGGAGTACGGGATGAAAGCGGTTATTATGGAAGATCTTCAGTCGCTCGGCAATTTGCGCTCCAATCTGGAATCATGTATTTTGGGAAAAAACGATGAGATTACGTTGCTCTTAACCGCACTGTTGGCAGGAGGACACGTGCTCCTCGAAGATGTGCCCGGGACGGGGAAAACGGTATTGATGAAAGCGCTGGCCAAATCCATCAGGGCAGAGTACCGGAGAATTCAGTGCAATCCTGATTTGCTGCCGACGGATATCACGGGAGTGGCCATCTATCATCCGAAAGAGGAAACGTTTATTTTCAGACCGGGTCCGGTGATGACCAATATTTTGCTGGCCGACGAAATCAACCGGGCCACGACGAAGACGCAGGCCGCTTTGCTCGAAGCGATGGAAGAGCGGCATGTTACCGTGGACGGCGAGTGTTACGAATTGCCGAAGCCGTTCATGCTGCTGGCCACGCAAAATCCGATCGATTTCGAAGGCACCTATTCGTTGCCTGAAGCCCAGCTGGACCGGTTTATGCTGAAGTTCAGCATCGGTTATTTGGATGCCCAGGCGGAGAAACAGATGATTCATATGCAGCGGGACGGGCATCCCATAGACCGGTTGCAGCCGGTGGCGAATATCGATCAAATTTTGAGATTGCAGAATGAAGTGCGCAATATTCATATGGATGAAGCGCTTGTTGATTATGCGGTGACCATCGTGCGCAAGACGCGGGAACATCCTTCCGTATACCTGGGCGCGAGCCCGCGCGCGACTCTGGCGCTCGTTCATGCTTCCAAAGCTTACGCCTTGCTTCATGACAGGGATTATGTCATTCCGGACGATATCAAATATTTGGCCCCGTATGCATTAAGCCACCGGCTAATCCTTCGTTCCGAAGCCCGCATTGAAGGGGTGACACCCCAAGCGGTCCTGCAGTCCATCTTTCAGCAAGTGAGAGTCCCGATCCGGACCGGGAGGTGAGGCGATGGCGGCAACCATGACGCAACGGAAGAAAACGCTCATCACTTTCTGGAGTGTCCTCGCCTGTCTGGTCAGCAGTTTTCTTTTCCTGCTGTTTCAGGGGGGAAAACTCGCTTCCACGTTATTTGCGGTGATGTCGGTATTGTCCGTATACCTCGTCCTGGGACGCTGGAGCGGGATAACGAAAGCCCGCGGAAGAAGGACGATTGAAGGGGTGGGCGCCGACGGGCTCGTTTCCGCCGGTTCAACGTTGACCGTGCATATTCATGCGGAAATTCCCGGATTTTGGCCAATTCCTTACGTGTTTGTGCACGACCGTCTGCATCGCCGCGGAGGCGGGGAGATGACCTTCGAGGGCTCGTTTGTTCCGGATTGGCGCAGGCAGGGCAAACTGGAATACACCACGCCTCCCATGCGCAGAGGAACTTATTTTTTCGGAAGTACGCGCTGTACGACGGAAGACGTTTTCGGGTTGTTCGAACACAGCGGTGAAATGGAGTTGCCGGGCGGTTTTGGCGTGCTTCCCCAGACCGTTCAAATAAAGGAATGGAAACAATTCCATGAATTGATGAGAGGGGAGTACTACCATTCCGCTACAACCCGCGCCAGGCGCGAAACGACGCAAATCAACGGTGTGCGCGAATATCATTACGGCGACAGGCTGTCCCGCATTCATTGGAACGCCACGGCCAAAACCGGAGAATTCAAGTCGAAGGAATTTGAACGGGAATCGCTTCCCAAGTCGATGCTGATCCTGGACCGCAACCGCAAGGCGTATAAAGACCAGGAACAGTTCGAACTGGCGGTGTCGATCGCCGCTTCATTGCTGGAGTTCACCTTTCAGCATGATTCTGCTCTCGGTCTTTTGTCGGTCGGCAAAGAGGCGGCCAGTTTCGATCCCGGATCCGGCCCGGTTCAACTGCGGCGCATGCTGAATCATCTGATTGATGTGGAAGCGGACGGGGATCATTCGTTGCCGCATGTGCTTAAGACATATGGAAGGACTTATGCGCCCGGAACGTTTTTTGCTGTGATTTCGCCGGAATGGGACGAACCGATGAAGCAGGCGATCGTTTGGATGCAGAGATCGCGAATGATCGTGTGCCATTTCTGGCTTCCTTCGGGAACGACGAAAGCCATGGAGGAATCGTGGCTGAACGTGCTGCATAAGCAAGGATATGCGGGGTATGCCGTCCATTCGTTAAATGAATTGCCGCGTGTTTTGGGAGGGCGGGCATCATGAACATGAACGTGCAGACGGCGGTCGATGATCAGGAACGTCCCTTCCTGCTGCGATGGTTTTTTCAGGATTGGATGCAGCGGGTAACGGTCGTTTTGACAGGGCTCTTTATCCTGCAGTTCGTATTATGGATCCGGACGGAAAATTTATGGTTGCCGGGAACGTATACCCTCGCTGTGGGCACGTTGATCATCACTTGCCTCTTTGAACAGTTCACCAAGCTTCATTGGGCGATTCGCTTCTTCCTGCAGTTTGCCGTACTGGTATTTCTGCATTGGGGAATGCTTGACGTGAAGTTTGTTCCCTTGCCGGAAAAACGGTGGTGGAACGGGCTGATGGACAACGCGGCGCAGTTTTTTCCCGAACTGGCCGTAAGCATGACCGTATGGGTCGTCTATTTGCTTGCAATTTGGTGGATGCAGCGGAAATCAAGAATATACGCCTTGCTCATCGTGTCCGTCATCGCGATTTCCATACGGGATTCTTTTAGCTTGCTCGTGTTGTGGGAAGAAGTGGCGGCCCTTATATTTTGCGGCATCGGATTGCTGATCGTGCGGCATTTTTCCGTCCTGAAAAACAAAGATCCGGAAAGCTGGGCCTATTTGTCGGAATATCCCGGCACGATTTCAACGCAGATTGTATTGCTCATTACGCTGACCGCCGTCATCGGGATTTCGGTTCCAGGAATGCCTCCGCTGGTGACGGATCCGTATACGGCCTGGAAACAGTGGAGAGGAGAAACGGTGGTCACGCCGGGAAAAGGGATGAATCTTCCCATACTCCAGCTGGACTCTTCCTCCGGGTACTCGAGATCAGACGAGGAACTGGGGGGAGGTTTTAATTACGATTATTCCCCGATCATGACGGTAGACACCACCCAAAGAAGTTACTGGCGGGGCGAGACAAAGACCGTTTATACAGGAAAAGGCTGGGAAGAAGAGGACGCCGGCGGTCAGGAACGCATCCGTCCGGAACACTTCGATGCGAAGCTTCCCCGGGATCCGGCGGAAGATACGAGCAAATTGAAAACCGTTGAGGTTGTGCAAACGGTCACGATGGAAAGCGACGAGTCGTATCCCGTATTATTCGGCGCATACCAAATCGAGCAGGTGACGGAAATCAATGGGTCCGGCAATTCCAACAGACCGCCGTCCCGGCCGGTTCCGCTTTCCTGGTCGGCGGAACGCTCCGAACTCTCCTGGATGTCCGGAAGATATCCGGTGCAATACTCCATCGTGTCCAGAATGCCCGTGCTTGATGAAGAAGGGCTGAGGAATGCGGATCCGGGCGTGTATGCCCGGCCCGAATGGCAAAAATATTTGCAGCTGCCGGATACATTGCCGGACAGGGTCAGGGAACTTGCCGCGGACATTGCCGGGGAAGCGGCGACACCGTACGACAAAGTCAAGGCGATCGAACAATATCTGGCCACGACGTATCCTTATAACAATATGCCGGATGAAAGCAAACGAAAAAGCGAAGATTTCGTGTACAGCTTCCTGTTTGAAATCCGGGAAGGCTATTGCGACTACTACTCGACCGCCATGGCCGTGATGGTTCGTTCCCTCGGAATCCCGGCCCGCTGGGTCAAAGGTTTTTCGTCCGGAACGTTGCCGTTCGATGAATACGACTACGCCGACTACGCGATAGAAATAACCAATCCGACGGGGGCCGGCCGCTATACGGTGCGCAATGCTGACGCCCATTCCTGGGTCGAAGTTTACTTTGCCGGATACGGATGGATTCCATTTGAACCGACCGCAGGTTTTTCCATGCCGTTCGCCCAACCGCAGGAAGAAACCGAACTGAGCCCGGTTGCGGAAATGAACGAGGCAACGGAAGAAACGATAACGGAGACAGGCTTGATTTGGCCGGCGACCGGCTGGACTGCCCTTGCTGTTTTGCTTCTTGCAGCCGTGCTGAATTGGAGATACCGTTTTGCGCAGCGGCTGATTGCCAAGTGGCGGCGGGAAACGGCCAGCGTGAATGACCGGATCGTTCTGGAGTTTGAACGTTTCTTGCGTTTTTCCCGGCGTAAAGGTTACGTCAGGCACGAGCATGAGACCGTGAGAGAAACGTTGCAACGTTGGATGGCATCCTGTTCCTGGTTGCGAAATGATCTGACTGCGCTGCTGCTCGTTTTCGAAAGGGCCAAATACGGCGGCAAGCAGTTGGAAGAGCAGGATTGGATGCAAGTCAACGATATTTTGAAAAAACTTCGTTCGGAAATGTAAGAGAAAGCGGGCCACCCTGTTCCTGAGGGGTGGCATTTTGCTGACAAGCGGGAAATATGGTATATTTTGACCATAACCGATAACCTCTTGTCATGCGGAGGAACGAAGTGTTCAGCAAATTGCAACCCAAACTGAAAATGAATACCATTTATGATATTGATCTCATGCAATTGTGGAACCAGGGATTTCGCGGGATTATCACCGATTTGGACAACACGCTGGTCGGCGCTTCGGATCCGTTGGCCACGCCGGAATTGTTGCAGTGGCTCGAACAGGTGAAAGCCATCGGTTTTAAAGTGGCCATCGTATCGAACAACGAGCGGGTGAGGGTGGAAACCTTCGCGGCGCCGTTGCAAATTCCGTACTTTTACCGCGCGAAAAAACCGATCAACGCCTCGTTCCGCAAGGCGTTGACCCGATTGGAGCTGACTCCGCAACAAACCGTTGTGATCGGGGACCAGATGCTGACCGACGTGTTGGGCGGAAACCGGATGGGCTTGTACACGATTATGGTGCAGCCGATTTCGACCAAAGACGAAGGTTTTCTTACGAGAGTCAACCGCAAGATCGAGAAATTGGCCCTCGTTCTTATGAGAAAATAAAGGAACCGGCCACTTGACTTAAGGAGGGAAAAGATGACGGAAAAGTTTGGCGATTTGCTGCCAATGCCGGATTGCACAGGTTGCGGCATCAAATTGCAGACAAAAGATCCGGGACAACCCGGTTACATACCGGAACAGGCGTTACAGAGGCAACCCATCGTTTGCCAACGATGTTTTCGTATCAAGCATTATAACGAAGCTTCCGGCATTACGGCCGACCAAAACGAGTTTTTGCGGATGCTCAGCCACGTGGCGGATACGCAATGTCTTGTCGTCAATATCGTCGACCTTTTCGATTTTGAGGGCAGCATGATCAGCGGCTTGCATCGCTTCGTCGGATCCAATCCGGTCATTCTGGTCGTAAACAAAATCGACTTGTTACCGAAAGTAAGCAATTGGAACCGGATCATGAACTGGGTGCGCCGCCAGGTGAAGGAGCAGGGGCTGAGAACCGCCGAAATTGTGTTGTGCAGTGCGAAGAAAAACATCGGTTTCGATCAGGTGATGGATTCCATTGCCGCCCACCGGCAGGGGCGGGACATTTATGTGGTGGGGGCCACCAATGTCGGAAAGTCCACCATGATCAACCGGATGATCCGCGATTTTAGCGATTTGGATAGGGAATTGACCACTTCCCAATATCCCGGCACGACCCTGGATCTGATTAAAATTCCGCTGGATGACGGCAAACATATCATCGACACGCCGGGAATCGTCTACATGCACCGGTTGACGGAGCTTGTGCCCAAAAAAGATTTGAAGAAGCTCATTCCCGACCGCACCATCAGGCCGGTCGTTTACCAATTGAATGACCGTCAGACGTTATTTTTCGGGGCTTGCGCAAGGTTTGATTTTGTCCGCGGCGAACGTCAGTCGTTCACCTGTTACCTTTCCGGTTCGATTCCGGTCCACCGCACGAAACTGGAAAGAGCGGATGCGGTGTTTGCCGAACACCGGGGCGCCATGCTTTCGCCGCCTTCCAGGGAAGACCTGGACTCGCTTCCGCCATGGATCAAGCATTCTTTTTCCATACCGAAAGGCGGGGATTACGATATCTACATATCCGGCCTCGGTTGGATCAAGGCGAACGGCAAATCGGGCGCCGAAGTGGTGGTGCACGCCCCGAAAAACGTGAAAGTTGTTTTGCGGAAAGCTTTGATTTGATCCGACGATATTCAAAAAGGGAGCGGCCATTTTATTTCATGGAGAGGAACAAAACAATGGACAGTCATACAGTCATGTACGGTGTATTCGGCGATCCTGTCCGCCATTCCAAATCGCCCGTCATGATGAACCGGGCGTTCAAGGAGACAGGACTCAATGCCGCGTACGCGGCGTTCCATATTTTGCCCGGCACATTGCAGGCGGCGGTCCAAGGAATCCGGGCGCTAGGCTTCCGCGGCGTCAACGTGACGATTCCGCACAAAGAGGAAGTGATGTTATACCTGGACGAAATCGACGAGGGGGCCCGGCAGATCGGCGCGGTAAACACCATCGTGAATGAACAGGGCAAGCTCATCGGATACAATACGGACGGCATAGGGTATGTCAGGTCGCTTAAGGAAGAGACCGGGTTTGCCGTCAACAATAAAAACATCCTGATGCTTGGCGCAGGAGGCGCAGCCCGCGGCGTCGTCCACGCGTTGGCCAAAGAACGGCCCGCCCGGATCTGGATTGCGAACCGCACGCCGGAACGGGCCAGGCAATTGGCTATGGAGATGAGTCATTTGGCCGACATCGAAGGCATTGCCATGACGGAAGTCGCCCGGGTTGCGGAACAAGCCGATTTGATTGTCAACAATACGCCGCTTGGCATGCATCCGAATGTCAATGAAACGCCGCTCGATGCATCGCTGATCGGTCCGCATATGGTTGTGAGCGACCTGGTCTATAATCCCTTGATCACCCGTTTCTTGCGCGAGGCGAGCGCGGCGGGAGCGCGGATCCACGGCGGACTCGGCATGTTTGTTTACCAGGGGGCATATGCTTTTGAATATTGGACCGGGATCCCGGCGCCGATCCGGGCCATGCGCGAGGCGGTCGAGGAATCGTTCGCCTTGCATGCCGGCTAACTTCATGCGTAAAATACGCAAACTTTCGTAAAACACGCAAACTTTAACGAATGCGGAAAGCACGGAAGGCGGGTTGAAATCCGGCTTGATGTTGCTTACCCAGGAATAGAGGGATTGTTATGTTGACAGGAAAACAAAAACGGTTTTTGCGCGCGGAAGCGCATCATCTGAACCCGATTTTTCAGGTTGGCAAGGGCGGAGTGAACGATCACCTGATCCGTCATATCCGGGAAGCGCTGGAAGCGCGGGAATTGATCAAAGTGTCCGTCTTAAACAGTTGCGCGTCGGACCAGCACGAGGTGGCCGAACAATTGTCCGAACGCGCCGGAGCGGAGCTTGTGCAGGTGATCGGCAAAACGATCGTGCTTTACAAGGAGTCAAAGGAAAACAAGACGATCGAATTGCCTTAGGAGGGTGCGGGATGAAGAAACGAAAAGTCGGCATTATGGGCGGCACGTTCGATCCGATTCATTTGGGTCACTTGTTGGCCGGAGAATGCGCGCGCGAAGGGGCAGGGCTGGATGAAGTCTGGTTCGTGCCCGTTTTTCTTCCTCCCCATAAGGAGCAAACTCCGGGCGCCGACAGCCGGCAACGGTGGGAAATGGTATGTTTGGCGGTAGAGGGGAACCCCTATTTTCGGCCGATTGACGTGGAAATTGCCAAAGGCGGAAAATCTTACAGCATAGAAACGGTGCAAATATTGCAACAACGGTATCCCGACCTGCTGTTTTCTTATATTATAGGAGCGGATATGGTGCAATATTTGCCGAACTGGCATCGCATTGACGAGTTGGTGCGCCGCATCGGCTTTATTGGGCTGAAAAGGCCGGGAACGGAAATAAGGTGGGATCTTTTGCCGGAACATATCCGGTCATGCGTTACCATCGTCGACATGCCTTCCGTCGATATTTCTTCTACCGTCATTCGGGAACGGCTGAAAACCGGCCATTCCGTCCGTTATATGGTGCCCGACAAGGTGCGGCTGTACATCGAGGAGGAGAAACTGTATGGATAAGAACGAAATTGCCCAAGCGGTCCGCCGGCAAATGCCGGAGACGCGTTGGAAACACACCCTGGGAGTGACGGAAACGGCCATCCGCCTTGCCCACCGGTACGGTGCCGATGCCGGTAAAGCCGAGTTGGCCGCGCTTATGCATGACTATTGCAAATATTGGCCGGCGGAGAAACAGGCTGAAGTTTTACGCGCAAGTCCGTCGCTTCCCCGGGAACTGGCGGATGTGCTGGAATATGACAAAGAGTTGTGGCACGCCCCGGCAGCCGCCATCGTCGCCTTTCGCGATTACGGGATCCATGACCGGGAAGTGTTGGACGCGATCTGTTACCATACGACGGGAAGAGCCGACATGACCAAGTTGGACAAAATTGTTTGTTTGGCCGATTACATTGAACCGGGACGCGATTTTCCCGGAGTGCATACTATCCGGGAATTGGCCGATCATAGTTTGGAAAAGGCCCTTCTGGCCGGTTTCGATTCAACCATCCGGTTTCTTGTGGATCGCGGAAAAAAAATTTACCCGCTGACGGTCGTCGCACGCAACGGCCTGGTGCGGGAACTTGAATGGATAAATGAACAGGAGGCGAATAATTGAATGCACATCTCCCCAGAACGTGTCATGTCTATGGTTGTCGCCGCGGCGGAGGACAAAAAAGCGCATAATGTGGTCGCTTTGAACTTGCAACATATTTCCCTTCTCGCCGATTATTTCGTGATTTGCCACGGCAACTCCGAAACCCAGGTTCAGGCAATTGCCGCCGAAGTTCGGAAAAGAGCGGAAGAACACGGTATCCGCATCCGGGGAATGGAAGGTTTCGACAAAGCCCGGTGGATCCTGATCGATTTGGGAGACGTGATTGTGCATGTTTTCCATCGGGATGACCGGGAATATTACAATCTGGAACGGTTGTGGTCGGATGCGAAAGTGGTAGAGCATGTATGACGTTACAGGCAGGATTAGAGGCGCGGTTGGCAGTGAAAAGGGAAGTGCCGCCCTACGGTTTTTTCGTAAGCGACGGCCGGCAAGATGTGCTGTTGCCATACAGCGAAGCGGAAGGAGAAATCCGCCCGGGAGACCGGGTACAGGTATTTTTGTATCATGACACGGAAGACCGGTTGACGGCCACGATGAAAAAGCCGCTCATCCGTTACGGTGAAGTGGCGTTATTGGAAGTGACAGACGCCCATCCGCGTTTTGGTTGTTTCCTGGAGATGGGATTGGGCCGCCATCTGTTGCTTCCGTACTCGGAACTGCCCGATGCGCGGGAATTGCGCCCGCGCACGGGCGACAAGGTGTACATTGTTCCGGTCCGCGACCGGCAAGGCAGACTGATCGCCAAACCGGCCGGTGAAAAAGAATTGGGACGGTTGGCTGTTCCGGCCCCCGAATCGTGGCTCAATAAATGGACCGAGGCGATCGTTTACAAATCGTTGTCCATGGGCTCCTTCGTGATATGCGATGGCGGCGCCGGTTTCGGAGCGATCGGCCTGATTCCCGCTGCGGAACGGACCAGAATGCTCCGGTTGGGCGAAAAAGTGCGGGTCCGCGTCACATTCGTGCGCGAAGACGGAAGAGTCAATTTGTCAATGAGAGAGCGGAAGGAAATCAGCAGGGAAAAAGATGCGGAAACATTGCTCGCTTTTTTGCGGGAGCGTCCCAACAACGCGATGCCTTATTCCGACGAGACCCCGGCCGACCTGATCATGAAACGGTTCCAAATCAGCAAATCGGCATTTAAAAGGGCTCTGGGAAAATTAATGAAAGAAGGGCTCGTTTATCAGGAAGGAAACTGGACTTATTTGCGGAAACCGGAGGAAACCGGGGACGAAACGGAACGGCTTTCGCCGCAAAAGACAAGCCCGGACCCGGATTCGCGACAAAAAGAGAGGAATTCGTAACATGCCGTACCGTCAGTTTGCTTATTATTATGACCGGTTAATGGAGGATACTCCTTATGATGATTGGCTGCGTTTTGCCAAGTCGTGTTGGAAGAGATTCGGATATCCGGCAACGGTCGCCGATCTGGGATGCGGGACCGGCAATATCGCGATCCCCCTTGCGCAAGACGGACTGCATGTGACCGGTATTGATCTCTCGGAGGACATGCTTGCGGTGGCCGCCGGCAAGACCGAAGCGTTGCTCGGCCCGGCATCCGCTTTTCCTTCCGGCGGAACCGTTACCTGGGTGCGACAGGACTTGCGCGATTGGCGGTTGCCTGCGCCGGTGGATTGCGCTCTCTCGTTTTGCGATTGCCTTAATTATTTGCTGGAGGAAGAAGAGATAAGGAGGACGATGCGGCAAACTTATCTCGGTCTAAAACCGGGAGGGTTGTTTCTGTTCGATGTGCACACGCCGGCACTGTTGCGGAATTATGCGCAGGAACAGCCGTTTGTCCTGAATGACGAAGATATCGCTTACATCTGGTTGTGCGATTTCGATGAAACGCGATGCCAGATTGTCCATCATCTCGATATTTTTGTGTCTTGCCGGGATTGGACGGAAGGCGGGGGAAGCCGCAAGATCGGCAAAGCGGGCAGGCCTGAAACCGGCGGGCATTTGTTCCGCCGCATCCGGGAAACGCATGTGCAAAGGGCTTATCCGTTGGATTGGCTCGAAAACGAGCTGGTTCAAGCCGGATTTCATGAAGTGCATGTTTGCGCCGACTTTTCCTGGCATGCGCCGAACGAGCGGAGCGAGCGCGCTTTTTTTGTCGCCCGCCGCGATTGATTGCCTATTGAATGGATGATGAAGGAGTGAACCGGGATGAGTGTGCTTCTTGTGGAAGAATACCGCGGCGGTTTGGTCGAATGCGAATATTGGGGACATATTTGCGGGGTAGACGAAACGGGGAATATCCGGTTTTGGGCCGGGAATCCCCGCCATGTGGCCTACATGCGGTCCACCGCCAAGCCGATCCAGGCGATTCCCGCTTTCAAATGCCGCGTGAATGAACGGTTTGGCCTGGACGATAAGCAAATGACGATCATGACGGCATCACACCGGGGAGAACCGTTTCATATACGGGCGTTGGAATCCATGCTGGACAAAATCGGGGTCAAGGAAGACGATTTGATCTGTCATCCCGCTTATCCTTCCCACAAGTCCGCAAGAGACGAACTTATTGCCGGCGGGAAACCGGAGCGCCGGTTGTATCACAACTGCTCCGGCAAGCATCTTGGCATAATCGCCTATTGCAAATGCCAAGGTTATCCGACAACAGGTTACGAAGATCCGCAACACCCGGCGCAACGCGATATCCGCAACACGCTGGCTTTCCTTTCGGAAACGCCTTCCGGCCAAATCCACACCGGCATCGACGGATGCGGTTTGCCCGTATTTGCGCTGCCGCTTCATTCCTTGGCCCTGGCTTATCTCAAGCTCGCGTGCCCGGACCTTATCGCGGATCCGGAAACGCGGGACGCCGTCGAACGGATGACCCTTTTGATGAACGCGAATTATGAAATGGTTTCCGGCACGCATACGATCTGTTCGACATTGCTGACGGACGGCAACATCGTGGCCAAAGGCGGCGCCCAGGGAGTGTATTGCTTCGGATTGCGCGAGGAAAGGCTTGCTTTCGCCTTGAAAGTTATCGACGGTTCGCAGGCGAAGTGGCCGCTCATCGTCGCTTCGATTCTCGAGCAGATCGGCTATAAACGGCGGGACACGATCGAACGGCTGTACACATTGAGTCCGGTCCGGTTGACCAACGGCAACGGAACGCCGGTAGGGGAAATGAAAGCGGTGTTTCGTTTGCAAACGGACCATTCCCGGTAAACGGTCATAATTTATATTCATAATTATAATTTAGATTGATATCCGATCGTCATTTATATTTAGATTGAATGGATTATCATTATTCAACGGCCGGGAGGAAACGGGAATGGGAAGAGTCGGGCTTGTTCTAATATTTTCCGCGTTAATATTGTGGACCGCTTGCGAAGGGAACGGGGAAACCCGCACGATGCAAGGCAATGCCGATCCTGTTGCGGAGCAACAAGAGAATCGGGAAACGGAAGAGGGGGCGAAACGGGAAGAACCGCCCGCATCCCATGGGGCGATGCCTCCCGCATCTGACGGGACGATGCCGCAAAACCCGGTCAAGGCGTCCGATTGGTGGGGCAACTTGTGTCCGCCGGAAGAGCGGCTTACGAAAAAAACGGACACCGGGCCCGCCTGGCAAGGATCCCTGTCGGGCTCGTTGGACGATTCTGCGGTAACGGTTGAATATGAAGGCTACGTTTTTCAATTGCCGCAAGGCTGGGATATGAAAGCAAACCGGATCTATGCCGGAGAAGAGCAGGCAGGCCGCCTGGAATCGTATGTATACACCGCGGAAAAACCGGGATATCCGTCTTTTCTTGCGGAAAATGCCCGATTGTACCATTGCGAGACCGGCTATTGGACCGGCGGCGATGCAAGGTTTTACGAAGCGGCTCTTCCGCCGGAGGAGGAAGATGGCCGGGCGGTGACGTTTCCGGAACGCCATTTTCAATTTTTTGAATACGGTCCCCGGCAACATCAAGTGTACGCCCTGATCTTTTCCGGAAAAGTGGATGAACGGACCGCTTCAGAGATCTCTCGCACGTTCCGCCTCTTTCCGCAGCCGGATGATGACGGAGGGCCGGTCAGCATTACCTTGGACGCCGATCCCCGATTGCGCTCGCCCGTTACCGCATTGATCGCCCCGGAAGAACAACGCTTTACGATAACATTTGCGGAGGAAATGGATCGGGACAGTGTCGAAATCGCTCTTCGCCGGCAAGGGATTCGTTACGGTCCGGATCACCAAGTTCGTGCTCTGCACGACGATCGGGATACCGAGATTCCGTTCGTGTTTCAGTGGCGGGACGGTAAAACTTTAAACGTTTCGCTTTCTGAAGATGCCCGGAAGCGGCTTCCTTACTTTGCTTACCTGTTGACCGTCGAAGGCGCGGTGACGAAAGCGGGCAAAGTGTTGAGGGAAACGCCGAATTTTTGGTACCACGTCCAATCCCCGCAACAGATCGTGCAGGTGGGAAGAGACGGAACAACCGTAAAACCGCTGACGAATTTTACTGCTCCGTACGTCATGGAAATGCTTCGCGACAATCGCCATGTCCTGTTGAAACGTTACCGCAATTATTGCGAATGTGACGTTACGCCGGCTTACGTTTATACGCTGTTCGACCTCCATACAGGGGCTTCGTCTCCCGTTTCGGCGGAATTGGCTACCGTTTATACGGGGGAAGGACATTTTTATGCCGATCCGCGCGGATTTTTTTATAACGGTGAAAAGGGTATGCGCCAGGAGCCGACGCAAATGGGGACATCCCGCATCAACATCGGAGGATATGTCCACGGCGCGCAATTCAGCCGCAACGGTGAGTATGTGCTTATGGCTGTCGGGGCGGATAAAGAAACGGTCCGGGACCTCGATTTCATCATTTATTCCGTGAAGGACGGCGCCATCGAGACGCATAAGCGCGCCCTAAGGGGGAGGATCGAAGAAAATCAACAGGATTCCTCGCTCTTGCCCGTCCGTTTTTACGACAACGGGCTGGCCGCATATACCCAGATGTGGGATGAGGAACTCGGCGCTTTCCGTTACTACGCCTACGACTGGAAAAGCGGCACCGTTGAAGTATGGACGCCTCCTGTACCGGGAGAGCAACATGTGACGTCGTACCTTAACGTGACGCAAACGAGCGCCGACGGGCAATTCACCGTCCATTACGAAGCGGGGCTGCTGAAAGCCGGGGCGCTGGCTGATCCCGAGATGCGCCAGTACGGCCAGTGGCTCGGACCGAGAAATGAGTATGTTTATTTGACTTATGAGGGGGACCGGACCGACCGCATAAAGCTTGTTTCCTACAATGCGGAAACGCGGACGGCCAAAGATCTGGCGGTATTGAATCCGAACAGTTACATTTTGGGGACTTCTAGCGACGGGCAATACGTCTATGTCGTCTCCGCAACGAATGTTCCGGACTGACCGGCCGTTCGCCGGCTTGGGCCGCGCCATGGGGCGGCCCGGTCCGCACGCTTGACATTCCGGATACATTTTTCATATAATCTAAGGAAAATGTTTCATAGTCGAAGGCTGTGAAGAGGAATAGTAATTCTTGTCGTATCTTGCAGAGAGCCGGTGTCGAACGCGGCGAAAGGAAAGAGGAGTCCTTTGGCGGACGGCGTTCACGGTGCGAACCGGCAGATGGCGGAGAATGAACTCGCCTCGGAGCCAGAAGGCCACATGACCGATCCTTTAAGCATCGGCATGAACCTGATCGTTCTCCCGCGTTATAGGGGCAAAAGGGAATGCGGCGGATTTCGTGCGAATCCCCCGCATTAACTAGGGTGGTACCACGGGAATCAACTCTCGTCCCTAGCGATAGTGCTAGCGATGGGAGTTTTTTTAACTTTTACGGAAAGTTTATTCAGGAGAGATGCGTATGAGTCAGGAACCGAATCATTCACACGGGTACAATCCCCGTCTGATCGAGCCGAAATGGCAGCAATATTGGGAAAAGAACAAGACATTTAAAGTTTCGGATGACTCGGACAAACCGAAATTTTACGCGTTGGACATGTTCCCTTACCCGTCCGGCGCAGGGCTTCATGTCGGTCATCCCGAAGGCTACACGGCCACCGATATCGTCTCGCGGTACAAGCGCATGCGCGGGTACAACGTGTTGCACCCGATGGGTTGGGACGCGTTCGGATTGCCCGCCGAGCAGCACGCTTTGGATACGGGACAGCATCCGCGGGACATCACCAAGAAAAATATTGACAATTTCCGCAGACAAATCAAGTCGCTCGGCTTTTCTTACGACTGGGACCGCGAAATCAGCACGACCGATCCCGATTATTACAAATGGACCCAATGGATATTTATCCAGCTGTACAAGAGAGGGCTGGCTTATGTGGCGGAACTGCCCGTGAACTGGTGTCCCGCGCTCGGTACCGTGCTGGCCAACGAGGAAGTGATTGACGGAAAAAGCGAGCGCGGAGGCCACCCGGTCATCCGCAAACCGATGCGCCAATGGGTGCTGCGCATCACCGAATATGCCGAACGGTTGCTGGAAGACCTTGAGGAGCTGGATTGGCCGGAAAGCATTAAGGAAATGCAACGGAACTGGATCGGGAAGTCGAAAGGGGCGGAAGTGCATTTTGCCGTCGACGGCGTGCCCGATGCCGCCATCACGGTGTTTACTACCCGTCCGGATACGCTGTTTGGCGCGACGTATTGTGTCCTGGCGCCGGAACACGAGCTGGTAGACCGCATCACGACGCCCGGACAGGCGGAAGCGGTCAAAGCTTACAAGGATATGGCGGCCCGCAAGAGCGATCTTGAACGGACCGATTTGAACAAAGAAAAAACGGGCGTGTTTACCGGAGCTTATGCCGTCAACCCTGTCAACGGGGAGAAATTGCCCATCTGGATCGCCGACTATGTGCTGGCCGGTTACGGAACCGGAGCGATTATGGCCGTTCCCGGCCATGATCAACGGGACTGGGAATTTGCCAAAAAATTCGGGTTGCCGATCGTGGAAGTCGTCAAAGGAGGAAACATTGAGGAAGCGGCTTACACGGGGGACGGGGAACATGTCAACTCCGGCATTCTGAACGGCCTGAACAACGAGCAGGCGATCGCCCGCATGATCGAATGGCTTGAGGAACATGGCAAAGGACGGGCGAAAACGACGTACCGTCTGCGCGATTGGCTGTTTAGCCGCCAACGTTATTGGGGAGAACCGATTCCGATACTTCATTTGGAAGACGGCACGATGAAGCCTGTTCCGGAAGACCAGCTTCCGCTTCTTCTGCCGGACATCGACCAGATCAAGCCTTCCGGCACCGGCGAATCGCCATTGGCCAACGTGACCGAATGGGTGAATACGGTCGATCCCGAAACGGGGAAACCGGCGCGGCGCGAAACCAATACGATGCCGCAATGGGCGGGAAGTTGCTGGTACTATTTGCGCTTTATCGATCCGCACAACGATAAGGAATTATGTTCCAAAGAAAAACAGCGGAAATGGCTGCCGGTCGATTTGTACATCGGCGGGGCGGAACATGCGGTGCTGCACCTTTTGTACGCTCGTTTCTGGCATAAGGTGCTCTATGACATCGGTGTGGTGGACACGAAAGAGCCGTTCCAGAAATTGGTTAACCAGGGCATGATTCTTGGCGAAAATATGGAGAAGATGAGCAAATCGCGCGGCAATGTCGTCAATCCCGATGAGATTGTCTCCCAGTATGGCGCCGATACGCTGCGTATGTACGAAATGTTCATGGGCCCCCTGGAAGCGACCAAACCCTGGAACGTAAGCGGCGTCGAAGGCATTTTCCGCTTTTTGAACCGGGTATGGAGGTTGTATATCGGCGATGACGGAAAGCTGAATCCCAAAATCACGGACGGCGATGTTGCCGGCGACGCTTTTAAACGCACCTGGCACCGCACGATAAAGAAAGTGACGGAAGATATTGAGGCGCTCCGTTTCAACACGGCGATCAGCCAGCTTATGATTTTTGTGAATGAGGCGTATAAAACGGAACGTTTGCCCAAGGCGGCGATGGAAGATTTCGTCTTGCTGATGTCGCCGATTGTTCCGCATATCGCCGAAGAGTTGTGGGAGCGGCTTGGCCATACGGAAACGCTCGCTTACGAGCCTTGGCCGGAGTACGAAGAAGCGTGGACGATCGACAATGAAGTGGAAATTGTCGTACAAATCAACGGAAAAATTGCCGAGAGAGTCAAAGTGTCCACGGAGATGAGCGAAGCCGAGCTTCAGGAACTGGCGCTCGGTCTGGACAAAGTCCGGGAATGGACCGCCGGGAAAACGGTGCGGAAAGTGATCGTTGTCAAAGGCAAACTGGTCAATATCGTCGCAGGATAAAATAAATATAGGCGGGCGCCGACTTATCAAGCCGGTCGGCCCGCCTAAGTGGTTTCATCGGCTGTCTTAGCGGCGAACTGCTTTCCGATTCTGTGCAAGTCTTCCTCATATTTTGCGTGGGTGATCCGGATCAGCTTGTTGAATGCGCCGTTCAACTCGTGTTCCAACAGGCGCAGTCCTTCAGCCGTAATTCCGCCCGGCACGGCCACTTTTTGTTGCAGTTCCCGCGGCGTCAAATTTCCGGCCGTCAGAAGTTTTCCCGTGCCCAACACCATTTCGCAGGCCAGGCGCGTTGCCTGAGGTTCCGGCAATCCCGTTTCCTCCACCGCGGCTTCGATCAGCTTTTGAACGAAATAAGCGAGAAAAGCGGGACCGCAGCTTGAAATGTCCGATGCGATGCGGGTATTCGATTCGGATATATGCACGGGGGAACTGATCTTCGACATAAGGTCGTCCAATATGTTTTTATCTTCGGGCGTCATACGCTGTCCGTATATGCAAAGGGAGGCTCCTGTACGCATGCGGTTGGTAACGCTCGGCACAATTTTGGCGATTTTGCAGGCCAGCCGGTCTTCCAGGTGTCGGATCAATACAGGGCTGGTAATGGACACGATGATTTGTGAGGAAACAACGACGGATCGGATTTCGTCGACGATATGTTTGAATTCAGCGGGTTTGACGCAAATAAACGTGATGTCGCATTGACCGGCCACCTCCTTGCCGGAACCGGCGACCCGCATGCCCGGATACTTGTCTGCCAATGCTTTTGCTTTGGCGGAAGTGCGGTTCGTGACGAGCACCTGTTCCGGAGCGAACGCTTCGGCGTTCAGAAACGCTTCGATGAGAATCGTTCCCATACTTCCGGTTCCAATGAAACCAATCTTCTTATCCATCCCTCTCATATCCATCCCTCCGAACCCGTTGCTTCAAATATATGCATATTGCCGGATCAAAATGTGTTCTTTTATCCATACAGTCCGTAAATGGACGAATATACGGGCAAAAATGACACGATGATCGCAAATTTGTTATAATTGTTTCAGATGGAATCTTATGTCGATAATGGAAATTCCGGGGATCGAATTTGGGGAAGCCGGAGGAAAGGAAAACTGGGAGGAATGCGATGAAGGGAAGACCTCTGTACGGTTGGTATGCGCTTTTGTTGGCATCTTTGCTTTTGTTGGCAGCCGCTGTCGTTTATTATTTGGCGGAGCGGGAAAGGAACGTTGTGTACCGGGACGTTGTGAATGAAGAAATGAAAGCGTTAATCAATTCGGTGCACGGGACGTTGGACGAAGGAACAACCGGCCGGGCGGAACAAGCGGAACCGGACGGCGAGGCAGCGGGAAGGGAAACCGGAGTGGCGCAGGGCGGGGAAGAAAGCGCGCAACGGACGGAAGAAGGCAAGATCAACCTCAATACGGCGACGGTGCAGCAACTGGACAGTTTGCCCGGCATCGGGGAAACGAAGGCCAAAGCGATTGTGGAATACCGGACGGTCCAAGGCCCCTTCCGGAATAAAGACGAATTAATGAAAGTGAAGGGGATCGGACCGAAAACGTTCGAACGCCTGAAAGATCTGGTAACGGTTTCGGACGAAGAACCGTAAGGCGCAATTATCCCGGCGTTCTCTTTTATTTTTTGCGAAAATATGAGAAAATAGAGTGGAATGATATGATAACAGGAGGTCACCTCTCAATGTCAGAAGAACGCAAACTATCGATTGAAACGTTGGCCGTTCATGCCGGCCAGGAGCTGGATCCGGCAACGATGGCCCGGGCTGTGCCCATTTATCAGACAACCTCCTACGGCTTTAAGGATACGGATCATGCGGCCAATTTGTTTGGGCTGAAAGAATTCGGCAACATTTATACGCGTCTGATGAATCCGACAACGGACGTGTTCGAGAAACGGGTTGCCGCGCTGGAAGGCGGGGCTGCGGCCTTGGCCACTTCGTCCGGACAAGCCGCCATTACGACGGCGATTTTGAACATAGCCGGAGTAGGCGACGAGATCGTATCGGCCACAAGCCTGTACGGAGGTACATACAATCTGTTTTCGATCACATTGCCGAAGATCGGCGTGAAGGTGAAATTTGTCGATCCGAGCGATCCCGACAATTTCCGCAAAGCGATTACGGACAAAACGAAAGCGTTGTATGCGGAAACGATCGGCAATCCGAAAGGCGACGTGCTCGATGTGGAAGCGGTTGCCAACATTGCCCATGAACACGGAATTCCGCTGATCGTTGACAATACGTTCCCGACGCCGTATTTGCTCCGCCCGATCGAGTACGGCGCGGATATCGTCGTTCATTCGGCCACCAAATTCATCGGCGGCCACGGCAATTCCATCGGCGGCGTGATTGTCGACAGCGGCAAATTTGACTGGAAGGCCAGCGGCAAATTTCCGGGCTTCACCGAACCGGACCCGAGTTATCACGGTCTGGTTTACACTGAAGCCTTCGGACCGATTGCCTACATCATCAAGGCGCGCGTGCAGCTTATGCGCGACATGGGCATGTCGATTTCGCCGTTTAACTCGTTCTTGCTGCTGCAAGGCCTGGAAACTTTGCACCTGCGCATGGAACGGCACAGTTCGAACGCGCTGAAAGTGGCGCAATTCCTGGAAAGCCACGAGGCGGTGGAATGGGTCAATTATCCCGGGCTGCCGAGCCATCCGTCGTATGAACTGGCGCGCAAATATTTGCCCAAAGGCCAGGGGGCCATTTTGACGTTCGGCATTAAGGGCGGAGTGGAATCCGGCCGCAAAGTGATCAACAATGTGAAACTGTTTTCCCACCTGGCCAATGTGGGGGACAGCAAATCGCTCATTATTCATCCGGCCAGCACGACCCATCAGCAGCTTACCGCGGAAGAACAGGCTTTGGCAGGCGTACTGCCGGGAATGATCCGTTTGTCGATCGGAACGGAAGGCATTGACGATATTCTTTATGATCTGGACCAGGCGATCAAAGCAAGCCAGAAGTAAAGCGGTGGCGCGCGATGGGACACCGTAAAGATTGGGACACCTACTTTTTGGACATCGCTTATATGGCCTCCACGCGTTCTCGTTGTCCCAGACGGCATGTGGGCGCCGTCCTCGTTCAGGGAAAAAAATTGCTTGGTTCCGCCTACAACGGCGCGCCGATGGGAGTGCCCGATTGTTCCGAGGCCGGTTGCATGCTGGTGGAAGAATTCGAAATGAAGCTGGTGGACGGAAAGGAGCAAATGTTCAGAAAAGAACGCTGCGTCCGCACCATTCATGCAGAACAAAATCTTCTTCTGTTTACGGACCGCCATGACCGCGAAGGTTCCACCGTTTATGTGACTGATGAACCGTGCTGGACATGCGCCAATATGCTGGCCAACAGCGGAATTGCGGAGATTGTGTACCATCGGCCTTACCCGAAGGATCACGAGAAGGTCGAGCAGTTAATGAAGATCCGCAACATCGTCTTTCGCCGGCTGGACAATTATGAGCCCCCGCCCGGCGTGCTTCACGAGGCTGTAAACTGACAGGGGAATAGGGAATGAAAGAAGGAAGAACCTTTTTTCGCCGTTTGGTGAAAAAAGGTTTTTTTGTTGCGTAAAAAGGAGGCGGCAGCTTTGAGCGGAGAAAAGTTTTTTGCCGGTATGACGCATCGCCCTGCGGCGCTTCTGGCATTTTCCTGGGTAACCGGTTACGCGGCGGCCGGTCAGGTCGTCGCGCCGGATGAGGCGCCCACGCTCGGCGTGATTTTGGCCGTTTGTTTGGTTATTGTGTGGACGATGAAGCTTCCGGGGAGAGTGTGGGTCTCCTGCCTGCTGGCGGCGGCAATCGCCGCATGTTATTATCAGTGGTCGGATCAAAGAAATGTGTCCACGTTGCCCGATGAATTGGAGCATGCGGCAGTCAGTCTGGAAGGCGTGATCACAAGCGGCGTGACGGTGGACGGTGACCGGGCCGGTTTTACGGTCCGGGTATGGAAAGTGTTTGTCCATGCGGAAACCGGCGCACAAACGGTGTCCGCAGACAGCGGCGGCGATACCGGTTTATCCCGTCCCGATTCCATATGGGAAACGAACGGGGAACGCATGCAAGTGTCCCTGAAGTTGTTAACGCTGCAGGAGCAAGACGAGGCGCGTTCCTGGGAACGCGGCGACAGGCTGGAACTGAAATCGGCCACTTTGCGCAAACCTTCCCCCGCCCGCAATTTTGACGGATTCGATTACCGCCGCTATTTGCGAATGCGGCATATCCACTGGCAAGTGCTGGCGGAAAGCACGGAGACGGTCCATGTCACGGAAGTTTCTCACGACGGAGTGATCCCGCTGTTGCGTTGGAACGACAGACTGCGGAATTCCGCCGGCGATGTATTGGAGAAGCAGTATCCCGGTATTCAGGCGGGGCTGATGAAAGCGTTGCTGATCGGGTTGACGGACGATATGGATCCGGGGAGTTACGAACAGTTTTCACAACTTGGATTGACCCATATTTTGGCTATTTCCGGACTGCATGTCGGCATATTCGTCGGCGGCTGTCTGTTTGTTTTGAGAAGGTTGGGACAATCGAGGGAATCGAGCCTGCTCGCGGCGCTTTGCCTGGTTCCCGTGTACATCGTTTTCACCGGGGCGTCGCCGTCTGTCGTCCGCGCCGGACTTATGGCGATGATCGCGCTCTTTGCCGCTTACCGCAACATGCTGAAAGACGGTTTAAATATCGCCTGTATCGTCGGGGTCTTGATGCTGTTGTGGAATCCGTACTATTTGTATAACGTCAGTTTCCAGCTGTCGTTTATCGTGACGATCGGTTTGATCGTATTCGTGCCCCATGTTTCCCGGATGTTGCCTTTTTCTTCTCCGCTTGTGAACAGTTCGGTGGCGGTCGCCATCGTCGCGCAGGCGGTATCTTTCCCTGTATCGATCTATTATTTCAATCAATTTTCGTTGTTGTCTTTATTGGCCAACTTATGTATCGTGCCGCTGTTCAGTGTGGTCATCATCCCTCTCGGATCGGCCTCGGTTTTGCTCGGTTCGGTGTATGGGCCGCTGGGCCAATGGGTCGCCTGGCCGGTATCGGAGGTGATTCGCTTCATTTTGTGGACGGTCGATCATATGAGCGGTTGGCGCGCGTTTCACACCATATGGCCCACTCCGTCAGTGGCCTGGGTGCTCGGCTATTACGTCTTGGCCGCATGGTTATGTTTCGCCGCGGTACGTTTGCGGCCATCCGGGGAGACCCGTGTGCGCGACGCGGATGAGGCGGTTACGAAACCGCTTGAGGCGCACGCGCCGCTCATGTATCCGTATGGAAACTCCGGCGGATTTCGGCAAAAAACGCGGTTCTGGCCCATCGCATTATCGCTGTGTTGTTTCGTTTCGCTGCTTGTTTACGGTTTCCAGCCGGACCGCTGGTCGTATGAAGGGCGCGTATCTTTTATTGACGTCGGCCAGGGGGATGCCATTCTTGTCCGCACTCCGCATGGCCGGCATATCCTGGTGGATGGAGGGGGCACGCTTACGTTCCGCAAACCGGGAGAAGAATGGAAAGAGCGGAAAGATCCTTATGAAGTCGGCCGAAAATTGCTCGTTCCGTTGCTTAAAAAAAGGGGAGTCCAGCGGATTGACTATCTGATCCTTACACATGCCGACAAAGACCATTATGGGGGGCTTCAAGCCGTAGTGGAGCATATTCCCGTCGGAGTGTTTTTGTTTAACGGCACTTACAAACCGGAAGAGGGGATCCGCAAACTGTTTGAAACGGTGATCGGCCGCGGAATCCCTTTGCAAATCGCTCGCAGCGGCATGAACATTGCCGTAGATCCGCAAACGGAAATCGAAATTTTGTTTCCGTTTGCGGAGGATCGTTTCCGCCTCGTCGTCGAAGAGAGGCAGAACGATGATTCGGTCGTTTTTTTGTTGCGGTTGTATGAGACGAAGTTTTTGTTCACCGGGGATATGGAGCATGGGGGCGAAGCGGCTGTCGTGGCCAGACGGGAAGAGCGCGGACCGGACAGGTTGTCCGGCAGACAACCGGTTGACGTGCTGAAGGTCGCCCACCATGGCAGCAAAACTTCCACAACCGATTCATGGCTTGATTATTGGCAGCCGCGATACGCGGTCATTTCCGCCGGACAAAATAATATTTACGGTCATCCCCATCCCGACGTGGTCGGGCGTCTGAAACAGCGCGGCGTGAAAACGTACCGGACGGACCTCCATGGAGAAGTACGGTTCCGGGTGACGAAAACAGGGCTTAAGGAAGAGACGAGATTTCCGCTTTCTTAAAGGACAATCCTGTCAAGCAGCTCACTTTGCTTCGCTCGTTTGCGGCGGTTGGTCCGCGTCCGTTATCAGCCCCGTTCCTTTATTATTGACGAAAACGAATTTAAGCAGTAACGGCGTGACAAGCGTGGTCAGGATTACGACAAGGACGACCGAGGTAAAGTATTGCGGCGCCAGCAACTTGGATTCCAGCCCGATCACGGCAATAATCAAGGCTACCTCGCCCCTGGAAATCATGCCGGACCCGATTCCGACGGAAGAGCGCGGCGAGAATCCCGTCAACCTGGCGCCCAACCCTGATCCGATTAATTTGGAAACGACGGCCACGACGCCGAGAACGGCGATGAAACCGATTTGGCCGCCGAGTCCTTGAAAACTTACGGACAACCCGATGCTGACGAAAAATATCGGCACAAATACCGTGTAGGCGATCGGTTCGATTTTCTGTTCAATTTCCTTTTTGTATTTCGTTTGCGACACAGCGAGGCCGGCGGCAAAAGCTCCGATAATTTCCGCGACTTCGAACGTTTTTGCGACATAAGCGAAAAAGAAACATGTGATGATCGCCGCGCTCATAACGGGTTCGGATACCCTTAACGGGGCGAGGAACCGCATGATCCATTTCGTTCCTTTCCAAATCATGAGACCGGCGATGGCGAAAAACAGCAATTTTTTGCCGATCACAAGCGGCAGGGAAATGTCCTGACCTCCGATGAAACTCATGACAAACGCCAGCAAAATGACGACCAGGATATCGTCAAGGATGGCTGCTCCCAATAACGCCGTACTTTCGCGGCTGCGCAGCAAACCAAGATCTTTCAGCGTCTGTACGGATATGCTGACGGAGGTGGCGGACAGAACCAAGCCCAGAAAAACGGCATGCTCTTGTTCCATGCCAAACAGAAGCCCCGTTGCGTAACCCAAAAAAAGGGGAAACACGATCCCGCCTGTGGCCACGGCAAATGAGGCGTTGCGGTTGGCGTTCAAATCTTTCACATTCGTTTCCAGACCGGCAATAAACATAAGAAGCAGAACGCCGATCTGGCTTAATTGTTCTATCGTTTCCGATGGTTCTATCCACCCCAGCACGGCGGGGCCGATCACAATGCCGATCGCCAATTTGCCGAGAACCGCCGGCTGTCCGATTCTCACGCAGAGGTCTCCCGCGATTTTTGTCGCCAATAAAATGATTAGGATTGTGACAAATAACATGATTCCGACTCCCTTTCAAAAAACAAAAGAAGCCCGCTTTTGGCAGGCTCCTCCATTTAACAAAGATATGCTGTTTGTCCGATACTCCCGCATTATAACGTATTTTCCCGCCTGTTGTAAAGGGGGGGAATCCATACTTTTTTACCAGAAAATATCGTACCGGAACCGGGGAGATTGGATATATACCGTTTCCTTTTTTTTTGTTATCCTAAGTAAGAATAACCGAACCGAAATCCGTGGCAAGGATTTTCCATCACAACGATTTTCATAGATTTGCAACAAAATGAAGCGAATACCCGTTTATTAGGTTGCATGAGAGGAGGATACATGTGATTGCGCCAGAACTAATCAGAGCTGCCAAATCAGGCGATCGCGAGGCCCTGATCTCTCTGTTGCGCGAAATCGAAACGCATGTTTACCGGACTGCCTACTACATTCTCGGTAATGAACAGGATGCGATGGATGCGGCGCAAGAAGCACTGATACGAATTTATACAAAGATTCATTTGTATGAGGAAAAAGCGCTTTTTAAAACATGGGTTCAACGTATTGTGACGAACATCTGCATAGACAAATTCCGTAAAACGAGGCAGACCGTCTCCATAGAAGAACACGATATGGTGTTTACTTCCACGAAAAATGTGGAAGATGAAGTCATCTCCTCTTATGTTGCGCAGGACATTCAGGAAGCCATCCGGAAGCTTCCTGAACATCATCGCTCTGTTGTTGTCTTACGGTATTTGCAAGATTTTTCTTACAACGAAATCGCCGAATCGTTGGATTTGCCTCTAAATACCGTCAAATCCTATCTGTACCGCGCCAGACAACAGTTACAAACCATGCTTCAAGAATATGATAAGGGTGGTGTTCGGGGATGAATTGCCAAGAGGTGATGGAACTGATGCAAAGATACTTGGATGAGGATCTTGACGAAAATGAACAGGACGAGTTGCATCGGCATATCAGGAACTGCCCCGAATGTACCGAAATGTTCGAGCGGTTGCAACGTCTTTCAAACGATTTGGCCAATTTGCCCAAAGTTGTACCGCCTTATAGTATCGTTGACTCCATTCTTCCGCAATTGGAGCGGTTGGACCGGGCCAATCCCGGGGCTCTGTCCGCATCGGAAGATGAAGTGCGGTCCCAATCGGAGCCACGTCAGGCACAAATTCCCGCCGGCGTAAGACAGCCGCGAAACCGGATCATTTCCTGGAAATGGGTGAGCGGTGTCGTAGCGGCGGGGCTTGTGATCGGCGTCGTGGCGCTTCAGGTTCCGTTTGGCGGGCGTCCGGCCGACGTCTTGTCGAATATGGAATCTGCCGGTCAAAGCGCCGAATCGGCGGGGGTTTTGCGCATTACGGGAGAGAAGGGCGCTCCGGAAGGGTGGCATAACGATCAGGAGCTTTCCGAAACGGATCAGCCGGCAACCGGTCAAGACAAACCGCCGGCCGGCGCCTCATCGCCGGATCATCTTGCGGAGCAACAATCTTCCGCAGACCGTCCGGTTTCCGAAACGGTTAAAAAGAATGCGGCGCCGGAAGCGGCAGAGAAGGAGAAGGGAGCTTCCGCTTCCACCTTTGCGGAAGCATTCGGCGGAAAGGACGCGCCGTCCGGGGACGGTGAGCCGTATTCTTCGCCTGGCCGTGCGGGAGCGTTATCCGATGCCGGTTCGTTTGACCGTGAAGAGGCGCCAGAGGGAAGCGGCGGTTTGAACCGGCAGCAAACTTTGCCGGAACCGGATCCGGAAGTCGTGCCAAAACCGGAAACTTATGAAATGAAGGGGCCGCAAGACGGCAACCGGGAACGTTCCGCGCCGGAGCCCGGGGAGCGGGCGATGATCAACGCGGAGAAAGCTCTGCCGGCTCCATCCGCGGACGAATCCATGGACGGCGAAAGACTTGGTGAAGCGAATTCATTTTCGTCCCTGGCAATTTCACAACGTCTTCCCTCTCCCGACGGCATGTATTCGGCCCAAGTGGAAGACCGCCGCGTTGTCATCCGGAAGACGGAAGGGGGAGACATCGTCTATTCTTCCATTTTCACATGGGGAGATAAAGGAGAAATTGTGTTGGTCGGATGGGAAGAATCCCGTTTATTGTATGAGGTGAATTTGCCTGGCGGATCGAAGCGGGTTGTCATCGACTTAAGCGCGAAATCCGAGACGGCCCGGAACGAATAAAAGCGGCCGCTATTTCCGCTATTTCTGCACACTTTTATTGCCTGGAGCGTATGGTATAGAAACGGATTGCGGACGCATCATGTGCTATGTAAACCGTTCGGGGAAAGTTTCTAGAGCTTTTCCCGGATGTTTATATAGATGCCTCTCCGCCAGCGTGCGGACAATCCAGGCCTTTTGCAGTAAAGGGACTGCGGAAAAATCGTTTGCGATTTTGACGCCGTCCCTTTACTGCTGTTAAGATGGTAAGTACAAGATCATCCATTCTGAGGTGTTCAAACGGTGGATTACAGGACGGTTAAAAAAGAAATCGGCAAAGGACGGATCGCGCCGGTTTACTTGTGTTACGGCACGAATTTGTATTTGCAGCGGGAATTTGTATCCTATCTTTTGTCGCAATGCGTGGATGCGGAACATAGGGATTTTGCGGTCAGTTATTACGATCTGGCGGAAACGCCCGTGGACATTGTGCTCGAAGATGCGGAAACGTTGCCTTTTGCCGCCCCGCGCAAAGTTGTGGTGGCCCGGAATGCAATGTTTTTTACCGGAGCCAAGGAAAGCAAGGTCGAACATAATTTGGACCGGCTGCTTGAATATATCGTTTCGCCGGCGGATTATTCCGTCGTGCTGTTTACCGTCAATGCGGACAAGCTCGATGAACGCAAAAAGATCGTAAAAACGTTGAAAGACCGCGGGGGAATGGTTTCCACGCCGTCGTTGAAGCCGGAAGAACTGGCGCACTGGGTCAAATCGCAAGCGGAAGGGCTGGGTTTCCGTTTTGCGGACGAAGCCGCCGAACGGTTGATGGTGTATACGGGAGGGGACTTGCAAACGCTCTCGGTCGAAATCGGCAAACTGTCCCTGTATGCCGGCGAAGGCGGCGTGATCGGTCCGGAAACGGTCGACCAGTTGGTCGCGCGGACGACGGAACAAAACGTTTTTCTTCTCATCGAGGAAGTCGTCCGCATGAGGTTGGACCGCGCGTTTTCGATTTTATACGATCTGATGAAACAGAAAGAAGAACCGGTCAAAATTGTCATGTTGCTGGCCCGCCAATTTCGGATGATTTTGCAGGTGAAGAAGCTCGGCCGGTCGGGAAACAGCCAGCAGCAAATTGCTTCGCAGATCGGCGCCCATCCGTACGCGGTGAAAATGGCCGCAGATCAGGGAAGGAATTACACGGAAGACCGCCTTCTTCAACTGTTGGCCGGGCTGGCGGAATTGGATTATCAAATGAAAGTCGGGCGGATCGACAAACTGCTCGGTTTGGAACTGTTTTTGCTGAAAATGGCCCATGATGCGGGGATACAGCACAAAAGTCCATGAAGCGCTTCGGCTTCATGGACTTTATCGCGAATGGTTAAGTATGTTGCAACCAGAATCAACCCTGGGCTATACGCGCGTTAAATTTCTTGGCCAGACGGGATTTTTTCCGGGCAGCCGCATTTTTGTGGATCAGGCCTTTGGTAACCGCTTTGTCCAACTTTTTGCAAGCCGCTCTCAACGCTGCTTGGGCGGCTTCGATGTCTGTCCCGGCAGCGGCAGTTTCAAATGCCTTGATCGCGGTTTTGAGCGCCGACTTTTGCGAAGCGTTGCGTTGGCGGCGTTTTTCGCTGGTTTTCACTCTTTTGATGGCAGATTTGATGTTTGGCATGATACTCACCTCCTGACAAAAACCGTTCGACAACGTTGACAACTTTGTATATTCTAACACGCGATTTGTCAAATTGCAATAGCTGCCGCGCTTTTCGTCAGTGTCAATCCTATGTGGGCACGTTCTATAGGGCTGTCTTCCAGGAAATCAGCCACCATATATTTTTGGTTGCGTTTTCATGTTTTTTCTTTCTTCAGCGTCTTATGTACCCGTTTCATTTTTACAAAATTCTTCCACTTAGAGCTTTTAACGCTTCCCCCAGCGGCCTTGCTTTGTCTCGTCCGTGCAGGATCGGTAACGTCCCGTTC
>Ga0207866_1000341_pt1 | contig 70800 bp, 60 predicted proteins | sample HigsolmetaAR203D_FD_184835 | JGI IMG/M metagenome (GOLD analysis project Ga0207866, IMG submission 184835) | Ionic liquid and high solid enriched microbial communities from the Joint BioEnergy Institute, USA - AR20-3-D (SPAdes) (version 2) ...
AAAAAAAAAACCGCCAGTCGAGACTGGCGGTTTTCTTTGAGATTCGTCTATTTCGAGTCGAGCTCAGCCCTTCCGCCAGTCGTTACGGAATCCGTAGAAAAAGTAAAATCGATAGCGGGCAGGGAAGTACATGGGCGCTTAGATAACACAGACTCAGGTATGCGCGCAATCGCCGGCGTCAGGCCTCCCCTCATTCCGGCCTCGCCTGCAGCCTGAGCTTGCCGGCGCTGCCACGCGCCGCGGCCCGGCAGATACCCCGAAAGACGGCTACCATAGCGATGCGCGTGCCCCACGCGTCACGTATGCGTGAGCGGCATAGACAACGATGTTTGCCCAGCGATGAACGACTCGCCCGCCCCTCGCCCGCTCTCCGGACGCACGACGCTACGTCGTCTCGCCATTGCCTATGGTGCAGCGGCGCTTGCGCAAGCAGCGGCCATTTGGTTCGAGCTGCCGGCTTGGATCGCAACCACGTTCCTCGTCGCCGCCCTCGCGCTCGCGCCCATCGTCGCCGTCTGTACGGCACGAACGGTCTCCGACCAGCACGCGAACCTTTCCTATCGAGAGCGTCCCGCGCTCACGGGAAGAAACGCAGGGGCGCTCACATTCGTCGGCACGGTCGGTTTGGCCGCGGCCATCGCCTTCTTCGTCTTTCCGCGCTCGTGGCCGACTCGCGTGAATGACGCAGTGGCATTGCTGCGCGCCGAGCTAGACGAGCCCGCCGCGCGCACGCTTGCTTATCTAGGCTACGAAGACTTGCAGCGCGTCGACAAAGCGCTCGGCGCCTCGCTGCGCGTACGCTTCGGCTTGACCACCCGCAACTTCCGTCTCGCGTACGACTGCGATCCCGAGTACATGCATCCGCACACGTGCTCGAGCATCATTCTCTCGCGGCTCTGGCGCTCGATCCGTAACGAGCTGCCGCCCGAGGAACGCAGCGGGCTCGAAACGCTCGAGAAGCAGCTGGAGCGCGTGCGGCTGCGCTCGAAGCAATTCGACAAAGAGCCGCTCGAAGCCTTCGCCGCATTCCTGAACGATGCGATTCGCGAGCAGCTTCAGGGAGCGGAGCTTGCCATCGTGTACGACCCTGCCCTTGCGCAAGAGCCGGTCTGCGTCGGCTGGCATTCCACGGATACGGTGTCGCTACGCGAAGCGCTCGCGTTGCTCGAAGAGCGCGGCGCATGGCACGCACGCAAGCGGCCGCCGCGCATCGAGCTCGTCAAGGAAAGCGCACCCTACCTCGAGCGTGCGCAGCCCAACGCCGTTGCTCACTCGCCTGAGGCGGCCGTCGCTTCTTCCGTCGCCGGCGCAGGTGCAGGCTGCGGCGGCGCGGACGTCTCGCTGCCGTAGACAACCCACGTACCCTTGCCGGTCAGCTGCGGCGTCACCTTCGCCACGATCGTGCCGGCAAGCGTCGTCTTTCCCGCCGCGGCCAGCTCGGGCAACGTCGTAAACAGCGCCAAGTCGCCCACTTTGAGCTGCGGCACCTTGTCCGCGAGCATTGCGCTGAAGCACACGTACTTGAGATCCGGCTGCGCGAGCAGCTCCGCGACCGTTCCGGTCGGAATCGATCTGTCCTCGCGATTGGCGATCTTCACGCTGCACATGCGGCCGTTCACGGCGAGCACCACGGCCAACACCGGCTGGCCGTTCTCGAGCGAGCAATCCAGATGCTCGCAGGCGTATTCGAAGGCTTCCGTATTGGACGCGAACGTACGGTCCACCATGTGATTTGGCTCCACCTCAATTGGCTCTAGACGGCGACCGCCCGACGCGGGTCGGCAGCCGCCGTATTCGATCGAGGCGCGGATGATGCGGCCCGCGGCGCCGTTGCGCTAGTGGCATTTCCTAACGCGGCGCAACGGATCGCCCGTCTTCGCGAAAACAAGGTGCTCGGCTATGCTGCCCGCCCCGCCGCCACGAGTCCGCCCATGTTCCTCCGCACCGGTTTCTTCGCTTTTCTGGCAGCGATTGCGCTGCCCTGCGCAGCCGCATCGGCAACAGACGAGCCCTGCTCGCCGGAACGATTGGCGGCACACGGCGGAAGCTTTCTCGCGGCCTCCGACGGCGTGCGGATCTGGTACAAGCTCGCCGGGCGCGACGCTGCACCCGTGATCGCGTATCTGCACGGCGGCCCGGGCTACAACGCCTTCACGTTCGAGCGCAGCGCCGGCGCCTACCTCGAACACCGCTTTCGCGTGCTCTACTTCGACCAGCGCGGCTGCGGCCGCTCGACGTTCGAGGGCGCCGAATCGCTTTACGGCATGCGCAAGACGATCGCCGATGAAGAGTTGCGTGCCACGATCCGCGCCGAGCGCCTGATCCTCATCGCGCACTCGTTCGGCGCCGCCGTCGCAGCCGAGTATCTAACGCACTATCCCGAGCGCGTTGCGGCCATCGTCATGGTCGATACAGCCGACGATCTGCCGCGAGCCATCGAGTATCAGGTCGAGCGCATCGACTCGATTGCCGAGCGCACCTTCCCCGCACACGCATCCGAGATTCATCGCATTGCGCGTGGCGCTGGCGCCGCGATGGACAAGCTCGCACAGCTCTACGAGGTCATCGGACGACTGCCGCTGCAGCGCGAGCTGCATTACGCGGACGCAGCGAATCAGGATCGTATGGAAACGCTCGACGAGGAATCGGGCTTTCTCAACTGCACCTCGGCGAACGTCGTTGCCGCACTGGCGGCCGAAGGCTTTCTCACCGAGCCCGCGCCGACGCTCACGCGCCGGCTGCAGAAGCCGACGCTGCTCGTGGCAGGTCGCGCGAGCCATGTGATCGGCGAAAAGAACATTCGACGCGCCGCAGCCGTGTGGGGCGCACGCCTCGAGTGGCTCGATGCGGGCCACTTCGTCTATTTCGAGCAACCGCAAGCGTTCGCCGAGCTCGTCGAGCGCTTCGTCAAAGAGAGCGTTCGCTGACGCGCCGCGCAATACTTGCGACGCCAATGGTTTTGCGGGCCGCTCGTCCATGCGCGAAACGTCTCACTGCTGGCTCGATGCAAGACGTCAGGCACGCCGCGCATGCAATATCCATTGCCTCGCAGGCGGGCGCCCGGCACGCTAGCGCATGCTTTAGGGCTGTTTCGTCTCAGATACGTCGCAAGGGCGTGAGACGAACGTCGCAGCGTCTCCCACGGAGGGTCCGATCATGTATCTGCTGCTCAAGCTCCTGCACGTCCTCGGCGTGATCGCCTTTCTCGGCAACATCACGACGGGCCTGTTCTGGCATCGGCATGCGTGGCGCATGGGAGATCCGCGCGTGCTCGCTCATACGATGAGCGGCATCATTCGCGCCGACAGGCTGTTTACCACGCCGGGCGTGCTCGTCATCCTGCTAAGCGGCATTGCCGCCGCGCACATCGGCGGCATCCCCATCCTGAAGACGGGCTGGGTCCTCTGGACGCTGGTGCTGTTCTTCGGATCGGGCGCGATCTTCGGCATGCGCGTCGTGCCGCTGCAAAGGCAAATGCTCGCCGTTGCCGCCGCGCAAGACTCGTTCGATGCGCAGCGCTATGCGCGTCTGACGCGACAATGGCAGACATGGGGCGCGATCGCCGTGCTGCTACCGCTCGTCGGCGTCGTGCTGATGGTGCTCAAACCCGTTCATTGAGGTTCAAACGCCGAGCAGATGGTCGCGCGCGCTCGTTCACGCGCTATGCGATGAGGCACGAAAGCTATTGCACGGCGCCAGCACGCTGACGCGCGGGCAGCAAGTTGCGGATCGAGGCAGCCAGACGGCGGCCCCACGAGAGGCGCGGCCGCGGCATCGGCAAGCCGAGCTTGGCGCGCATGGCGGAGAAAATCTCGTCGGGCACGCTGATGTTGCACGCCCGCTCCAGGCCTTGAAACCCCGGGGAAGAGTTCGCTTCGCAGATGCGATAGCCGTCGCGATCGAACAGGATGTCGATCCCTGCGACGTCGAGATGCAATGCTTCCGCCACGCGCACGGCGAGCGCAGCCATGTCCTCGGGCGGCTTGAATGCCATGCCGACCCCGCCCAACGAGATGTTCGACTTGAAGCCCCCGTCGGTGGAGCGTCGCTCCATCGCCGCGACCGCCTTGCCGTCGATGACGAGCACGCGCACGTCGTGACCGTGGCTCGCCTCGACGTACTGCTGGAACAAGAAGTCCGCACCCGCGCTCGTGCCATCGAGCAGCGAGGCGAGATCGTTGAATTGCTCTCGATTCGAGCACAGCAGAACGCCGGCACCGCGCGTGCCGCGCAGCGTCTTGACCACCACGGGAAAGCCGAGCTCGCGCTCGACGACGTTCACATCGACCGGGAACTTGCAGAGGATCGTCTTGGGGATCGGCAAGCCCGCTTGGTCGAGCACTTGCAGCGTGTGCAGCTTGTCCGCGACGACTTCGATCGCCGCGGGGCTGTTCACCATGGGGATGCCTTGCCGTTCGAAATGACGCAGCACGGCGAGCGTGAAATAGCTCGTCTCGCTGCCGGTGCGCGGAATGATCATGTCCGGCCGCGGGAGCGGGCGTCCGCGAAAGACGGCGGAAGAGCCCGCGCCCACGACCAGATCGAAATCGCGCGGATTGAGGACCTGGAGCTCGACGCCATTGCGCGCCGCCGCTTCCTGGAAGCGCAGGATCTCCAGGCCCTCCGGCACATCGGGGCGCACTTCTCGGTGGAAGAGAATCCAACAGCGCATGTCCGCTCCCTCACTCCGGCCCGAGATATCGTCTAAGGCCCGCCGCCGGCTAGCGAGCCTGCGCCTTCAATAGCGCCTGATCCAGGATGGCGCCTTGCGCGAGGTGCTTTTCGTTCACCGCAGCCCAGCCGCCGAACGCCTCTTCGACGGTCACGAGCTTCACGGTCGGAAATTGCGCCGCGTACTTCTGCGCCACCGTCTGATCGTGCACGCGGTTGTGATGCTTCGCGATGATTTCCTGACCCGCTGGGCTGAACAGGAACTCGAGATACGCGGTAGCCACCTTGCGCGTTCCCTTCTTGTCGACGACCTTGTCGACGACGGCCACCGGGAAGTCGGCGCGCAGGCTCAACGACGGCACGACCGCCTCCAGATGGCTCTTGCCGTACTCGCGTCGAATCGCGGTCACCTCGGACTCGAACGTGACGAGCACATCGCCGATCTGACGCTCGACGAACGTCGTGGTTGCACCGCGCCCGCCCGTATCGAACACCGGCACGTTCGCGAAGAGCTTCGTCACGAAATCCTTGGCCTTCTCCTCATCGCCGCCATTGCGGTCGAGCGCGAACGCATAGGCAGCAAGATAGGTATAACGGCCGTTGCCCGAAGTTTTCGGATTCGGGAACACCACCTGCACGCCGGGCTTCACGAGATCGTCCCAATCCTTGATCTGCTTGGGATTGCCCTGGCGCACCAGGAACACGGGCAGCGAGTAGTACGGCGAGGCGTTGTTCGGCAGCCGCTCGCGCCAATTGCTCGCCACAAGCCCCGAGCGCTCGAGCAGCTCGATGTCGGTCGCTTGATTGAGCGTCACGACGTCGGCCGGCAGACCGTCGGCCACCGAACGGGCGATCTTCGACGAACCCGCATGCGATTGATGAATCACGAGCGTCTCGCCCGTGCGCGCCTTCCACTCGGCGATGAACGCGGGGTTCACGGAATCGAACAGCTCGCGCGACACGTCGTACGAGGCATTGAGCAACTCGGCCGCTGAGAGGGGCGCCGCCGCGAGCCATGCGAGCGCCAACAAGACCAGGCGATTTTTCATCATTGGTATCCCGACAATCGAAACGGACGTCCGATTGTGAGATGCGCGCCTGCGTAAAGTCGGTAACACCGCGGTTAGGGATCGGTATCAAGCCGACCTCCCCCGGCTTCGCCCGAGTTGCGGCCGCCGCGAGCCCGCGACCGAACAGCATGGCGCAAGGGCTCGCGGCACCAGCGGGATCCGCGCTAGGGCTCCCACGCGGTCAGGTCGTCGAAGATCGCTGCGGCCTTGTAGGTCACGGCGCCGTAGCGGCCGCTCGGGTGCGAGGTATCGCTTGCCTCGACCAGCACACGTCCGTTCACGTAGGCGCGTACCGAGCTGCCGACAGCCTCCAGGCGTAGCGTGTACCAAGTGCCCGCTGAAACCGGCAGCGTTGCGGCGTCGAGCTCTTGAATCGTGCCGTCGACGAGCTTGCGCAGCGACACGGTGTTGTCGGAGCTCACCTTGAGGTAGTAGTAGTTGCCGGCATCGCGATAGCGCGCAATCAGGCCGAACCAGCGACCCTGCCCTGCGGCGAAGGCGGTCGCACGGACGCGAGCCTGCACGATCTGATCCTGCGCATCGACGCGTGCAACCGCCCGCGCATCGCCGCTCAAGTCCTGCTGCACGAGCTGTTGATTGTCCGTCACGTTCGCGCTCCAGACGCCGATGTCCGTGCTCCACCGCGTCGCAAGCGGCAGCTCTCTGCGCTGATCGACCAAGGTCAAGTGCGGGTTCTGGCTCACCAGCACATTGTCGAAATCGGCGCGCGCCTGATACAGGCGCACGCCGGCATGACCGTGCGCGAGCGTATCGTCGTGCGCTTCTACGATCAGGCGACCGTCGACGTACGCTCTGAGCAGCGTGCCGACCGCTTCGAGCCGCAGGCGATATGTGCGGCCCAGTGCAACGGGCAACGCTGCAGACGCCAGCGTGCCGAACGTGCCGTTCGGCATGCGCTTGATCTCGATGACGTTCGCCTCGCTGAGCTTCAGATAGTAGTAGTTGCTGTCATCCGTCCTACGCACCGTCAGCCCGACCCAACGCCCTGCACCGTTGAATGCCGTGGGCGTCACATCCGCTTCGATCGCTTGATCGGTCCAATCGATGCCGGTCACGAACGCGCCGGCATCGCCTGCAACCGACGACTGGCGATACACCTTCGATTCACCCGAGGTCACGACCGAGAAGCTGCTGCCCGCCATGGGCGTCCAGTTTGCAGCATTGCCTTGCTCGAACGTTTCCTCGAGCGGCGCGCTCGTCGTACCGAGCGCGTCGAGATCGTAGACGTAGAGCGCGTCGTGACCTGCCACGACGACGCGCGCGAAGGCGCCCTCAGCATCGATCGCGACGGCGCCGCTGGTCGTAAGACCGGGCACGCTCGTCGAATCGCTGCGCAGGAGTCGCGCGACCTGTTCGTATGCACCGCTCGCGGTGCGCTCGAACACGCGTGCCGATCCGCCGCGATGCGGATCGAGGAAGCTCGCGACGACGAAATCGTCGACGGCGATGCGCGGCGAGGCATCCAACTGCAAGGTGTCGGGCGGCACGATGCTCTGCGCGTACGCCCAGCCTTGCGCGCGTTCGAACACGTACAGCGGCCGCACGCGGTCGCCGGACGTGATCACACGATCGTCGTCCATGACCAGGCGAACCACCGGCGCGGGCTCGCCGCCCGACAGCGTCAACGTCGCAGCTTGAACCCAACTCATACCGCTCGGCTCGTACACGCTCGCCGGCACGTTGTACGACAGCTGACTCGCCACCGCGAAGCGATTTCCTGCCGACATCGCGCCCTCCGGCCCGCCACTTGCCCATGAATCGCAGCCGAGCGGGATGCCGGGAAAGGCAGCGATCCGCGTCCATGTGCCGCTCGCATCCTTGCTGAAAAGCGGCGCATTGTTCGTGCAGATCGATTCCGTCGTCAGCACGACGCCCGTTCCGACACCGGCACCGCCGCCGTCTGCGTCGCCCGTGCTCGGCTGCAGCACCCAATTTCCTGCGCTCGTACGCTCGAAGATGAACACGCCGCCCGCGGATACGACGGCAAGCCCGTTGCGCACGGCCGCCGAGGCGATGCAGTTCTCCTCGCCGACCTCGCCGTCGTCGCACGTCGCTTGCATCAGCGTTGCGACGTACTGCCATGCACCAGAGGCGTCGCGACGGAACAGATAGGCGCGGTAATGCCAATAGGGCGCCTCGACGAGCGCTGCAACGGCGATGATGTCATCGCCGTCGACGGCGACCGCCAACGGAAAGGTCACACCCGATTCGGGCGCCACGATCTTCGCAGTTTCCTCGAAGACACGCGGCGCGCCCTGCACGGCGAATGCAATCAGCGCAAGGCTTACAAGCGCGATGCGGCACGCTTGCATGCATGATCCCGACTCCATCTCGACGCTCGCGTGATGCGACGCGCAGACGCGCGTGCTGTTCGTCTTCTTCCACATATCCATTCCATGGCGATGCTCCTGTTGCGTTGCGAACGCGCGCCTTGCCAGAGCCAACGCGGCGGACGGCTGAAGCGAAATCGACGAAAGCCATCTGAGTTCCGACGCCGCGTGGTTTAGTGACAGACCTACTTGCTTGCCGTGTCGGAATTGTTCGGCTAGTGCGCCGCATGCCGACGCGCGACGCTAAGGACTCGAGCGCACTCGCGATCGGCACTCGCCGCACAGCGGGCGCAGCGCAACACACAGGAGGTCATCCGATGCCCATGAAGGTTGCTCAGGTCGCCCGTCCCAACAGCCCGCTCGAGATCGTCGAACGCCCGATTCCCGATCCGCCGCCGCGGCACGTTCGCATCAAAGTGCAGGCTTGCGGCATTTGTCACAGCGACATGTTCACCGTCGCGGGTCAGTTTCCGGGCATTCAATACCCGCGCGTACCGGGCCATGAAGTCGTCGGCATCATCGACGCCGTCGGCGCCGACGTGCCGGACTGGCAGGAAGGCACGCGCGTCGGCGTGGGCTGGCACGGCGGACACTGCGGTTATTGCAACTCGTGCCGTCGCGGCGACTTCGTGACCTGTGTGAGAGGACAGGTGCCCGGCATCGCTTATGACGGCGGTTACGGCGAATACATGGTTGCGCCTTTCGAGGCGCTCGCGCGCGTACCCGACGAGCTCGAGTCGACGGCTGCGGCACCGCTCCTCTGCGCCGGCATCACCACGTTCAACGCGCTGCGGCACAGCGGCGCGTCTCCCGGCGATGTCGTCGCGATCCTCGGCATCGGCGGACTCGGTCATCTCGGCGTGCAGTTCGCTGCACGGATGGGGTTCAAGACGGTTGCCATTGCGCGCGGCGCGGACAAAGGACCGCTCGCGCGCGAGCTCGGCGCGCACGTCTATATCAACAGCACACAGCAGGACATGGCGGAAGAGCTGACGCGACTCGGCGGCGCGAAGGTGATCCTCGCCACCGTGACCGACGCGAAAACGATGAGCCGCGCGCTCGGCGGCCTCGGTCTCAACGGCAAGCTCGTCGTGATCGGCGCGACTGCCGAGCCGATCGAGGTATCGCCATTGCTCCTAATTGGTGCGCGACGTTCGGTGAGCGGTTGGCCGTCGGGGACGTCGATCGATTCCGAAGACACGCTGCGCTTCAGCGTGCTCACAGAAGTGCGCCCCATGATCGAAACGTTTCCGCTCGAACGCGCCAACGAGGCCTATCAGCGCATGATGAGCGGCAAGGCACACTTTCGCGTCGTGCTCGTGCCTTGAGAAACGTAAAGGAAGAAGCTCAGGCGCTGGCCGCGACGCGCTCGACAGGCAACGGAATCACTTCGGCGGACGAAGATGTGTCGACCTCTTGCGCCGAAACGGTGCGCGCCGCGTCCGCGCGCGGCTCGATGCGCGGAATCGGATCGCCGCCGCATAGACATTGCCCCGTGTTGGCCAGCCAGCGTTCGATGTGGCGACGGAAGCGCTCGATGGCTCTCTGGCGACACACCGTCAATCCCGCACCGTCATACATCTGTTCCTGCGCGGGCGTCACGTAGTACCACCATTGCAGGCGATGGATGCGATCGCCGGCGAAGTACGGCAGCGAAATCGAGAAGCGCCGCCCGCGTGGCGTGGGCTCCGTTTCGGCGAACGCGAAGTAATCTTCGAGTGCGCGTGGCAGGTCGATGAGTGCCATCCGGTCACGGAAGCGTTGCTGAACGACGCTACGATCATACGCATAGCGTCGTCCATCTTCCAAGAGCGTTCACGTCATGAATTCGTCAAGACCGGACGCACCTCGACGCTGCCGAGCTGCGCGAGCGGAATCTTGGCTGCGATCGCCAGCGCCTCCGCTTCGTCGGCGGCACGAATGTAAACGAAACCGAGCAGCTGCTCCTTCGTCTCTGCAAAAGGCCCGTCGGTCACAGATACATTCTTGCCGCGCACCCGCACCGTTTTGGACGAACGCACCGACTTGAGCGCCTGCGCAACGATCAGCCGGCCCTGCCGTGCCAGCTCTTCGTCGTACTCGATCGACACGCGCGTCAGCTCCGCCGCTTGTTCGGCCGTCATGGCATCGAGCAATCGCTCTTCCCCGTACACGAGACAGACATATTCCATGGATGGATCTCCGCTTGAATCGCCGTGTTCTGCACTGGCGAGGACGTTCTGCCGGCCTCGATGCCGACATTCGCGCGCGAGCAGGCACAATTCTCGACAACGACGGATCGAAGCCGAGACAAGCCAATGCAATCGGATGAGAAAGAAGACGCTCGGCGCTGCGATGGCGACCGTCGTACAGAAACACATCGACGCCGCGAAAGCGGACGGCCGCTGGGACGCGGCGCACGCCTGTCCGGCAGACGACGAAGGACAGGTGCCGCCGGACTTACGCGGCGCGCTCGAAGCGCGCGCACGACGCGTCGGGTCGCGCCTCGGCGAGCCCTGCGCGACGTGCCGGACGCGAGTGACGGGAAGGGTTGACGATTATTCCTCGGGCTGCTCGCGCACGAGCAGCACCGGCACATGCGAGCTGCGCAACACGAGCTCGGCGTCGCTTCCGAGCGCGAGACGTTTCAAGCCTCTGCGCCCGTGCGTACCGAGCGCGATGAGATCCGCGCCGGCGGTCTTGGCTTCCTGGACGATGAGATCCGCGGGACGTTCGCCGAGACCGCTCACCAGCCTCTGCTCGAACGGAACGCCGGCCTCTCGCGCGACAGCAGCGGCACTCTCGAGGACTTTCTTGCCCGCTTCGCGGACCGCCTCGATGACTTGATTGTAGTACGAGGATGCTGCGAGGTCGGGACTCAAGAGCTCGGTGACGACGTGCACGAGCAGGAGCTTGGCGCCCGTTGCTTGCGCAAGGCCGATGGCCTCGCGCAGACCACGCATCGATGTGGGGCTGCCGTCGACGGCGACGAGAATCTGCTTGTACATACCGGCTCCTTACTACGAATCGAAAGACTGCGCCGGCCCGCGACGCGAGCCGGCGCACGCAGCGCGGGAATTAATTCTCCGGCACCCAGACGATCCGCTCGCCCTCACGCGCGAAGCGGCCGAGCCCAGGGAACGGGAAATGCACGGCGTAGATGCGCTGGCCCGAATCGGCGCCCGTCGCAAGCACCTCCTTGCGGCTTGCCTGCGCGGTGGGTGCATCGCCGTCGAACTGAATTGTCCAATCCGGCTCCTGCACGGACACGATGGAGTGATGCGCCGTGTCGCCGATGTACAGCAGCGATTCGCCGCCGGACGTGATCAGATAACCCGAGTGGCCGGGCGTGTGTCCGCGGATCTCCACCGCCTTGACCAAGCCCGGAACGATCTCGGCGCCCGGCTCGAACGCGGCTACCTTCGATTCGATCGCTTGCACGAGCTTCGCGTAATTGGCGTCCTGCTCGGCTTGGGCCTGCAATGCCGCCCACTCGGGCGCCGACAAGTGCACCGTCGCGTTCGGGAAGACCAATGCGCCCTCCGCATCGATCAAACCGCCGACGTGATCGACGTGCAGATGCGAGATGAAGATGTCGTCGACGCTCGCAGGATCGACGCCCGCCTCACCGAGGGAAGTACGGAGCTTGCCCGCGACATCACCCACCGTCGCACCGGCGCCGGTATCGAAGAGCAGCGTCTTGTCAGCGGCCTTGACGAGCAGCGGCTGGATGCTGAGCTCGATCTGGTCGGTTGCCAATCCTGCCGCCTGCAGCAGATTCGCCACTTCTTCCGGGGAGCGCCCCACGGCCACGATCTTGTTGTCGTTGGGGAATACGAACGTTCCGTCCTTGAGCGCGAACGCCGACAGCTCGCCGATCTTGAATGTGTAGACGTTCTCGCTGGCCACACTCGCCGCTGGGGCGCTCTCGGTCGCCTGCGGCTCCGGCTGCTTGGCGCACGCCGCCAGCACGGCCGCCATCATCAGAACGGACAAGGAACGCGGGCTGGGCATCATCTCTGCTAAACCTCCATGCAGTTTTCGAATCCAGACGATTTTCGACGAAGAACCGGCGCAACGTCCACTGAAAAGGCCGCGTGCGCCTATTTCAGCTCGCCATCGACATACAGCCAGCGCCCGGCTTCCAGGACGAAGCGGCTGCGTTCGTGTAAGCGCGCCGCCGAAGCGCCGCCGATGCGATAGCGCGCGATGAACTCCACTTCTGCTGTCGCCTCCCCGTGCTGGACCGACTCCACGATCTTCAGGCCCAGCCATTTCATCTTCGGCTCGAAGGCAATCGATGGCGGACGCGTCGACTCGTGCCACGTCGCCAATAGATACGCGTCGTTGCACAGCACATTGGCAGTGTAGCGCGAACGCATGAGCGCGAGCGCATCAGGCGCCGCCGCGCCGTCATGTAGCGGCCCGCAACAGCGATCGTACGCAAGACCGGACGCACAGGGACAATCGGACGACGTTTTCGACTCGTTCTTCTTCAAGAGAGCAGCTCCGGTGCGCACGCCTCGCACGGCGAACGTACGCAACTCATGCATCGCAAGACAACAAGGCCGTTACAGCGCGAGCTTACGCCCCGCGCGAGAATCGCTGAACCCTTCTCCGGTCGCCTAGGGATAGAGACGCGACAGTGAGATGCCTGCGAGGAACGCCCGTGACACGCGCTCATATTGCTACCGCCCTCCTTTGCCTGACGAGCCTCTTGCCCGCCTGCACGTTCGATCGCAACGATCGCGCTCTGTCGGTCGGCTTCATCGACAACAGCCGCTTCGACTATGTCGACGGCTGCGGCTGCACCTTCTGGCCGCCCGGCACGGAGCGCTCTGCCGAGCAGCGGCAACTGCTCCTTGCGGCAACGAACGAGCGCGCTTGGGTCAACATCGAAGGAGAGCTCATCGAGCTCGTGAAGACCTACGACGACGTGCGACTGCAGGGAAGGATCGGCGATATCTACCGGCAACGCTACGATGCGCCGGACACGAGCGTTGTCGTCACGTGCCGGGCGACCGGTTTCGGCGACACGCATGCCGTCGATTGCGATGCCTCGATCGCGGTGACGAAGAACGCCTGCACCACGACGCTCGCTGCACGAGGCAGCTGCGGCTGCTAACATTGGATGGCACGCGTCCGTTCTCAGCAACAGCCCGCACGCAGTTGAACATTCATCGGCGCACTGTTGCAAATACAGCGCCTACTGCACCGACAACGGACCCATCGAGCCGCTGCATACTCGACTTTCTTCGCGTGCATACTCAAAGACGCGCGCATTCCTTGGCTCATTGTCAAATCAAATAACACATATGCAATTGGCCGATGTTGCTTTTCGATAGCATCGGCCCGACCCGCGCTCTCACACCTCGACGAGCCGGTCATCCGCACGAGCCGCGCAAGACGGCTTTCTCTCCCAACATCGGAAGAAAAACGAATGACTTCACGAACACGCGCGAACGAGCACCTCAAGAGCTCACGACCGACGCATTCAATGGTTGCGGCCGGCGTTGCGACCGCCCTGTTGCTGGCAAACGGGATGGCATCGGCACAAGAGAACGGCGATGCCGAGCAGGCGCTTTCGCTCGAAGAGATCGTCGTCACCGGCACGCATATCCGCGGCGTCGCGGCGCCGGTCGGTTCCGATCTGACGGTCGTCGACTCGCAGGCACTGATGCAGTTCCCTGCGTCGAACGCCGTCGAGAGCTTGAACCGTCTGCCGGGCTTTGCCGCCATCGGCTACAACGCCACGATGAAGACCGTCGCCGGCCCCGGCTCGCAAGGCGGCAATTCCTCGCGTGCATCGGACATCAACCTGCGCGGCATCGGCCCGCGCGCAACGCTCGTGCTGTTCGACGGCGCACGCCGTCCGCCGAGCGGCTCGACCGGTAAAGGCACCGACTCCTCGATGATGCCGATGCTCGCACTCGAGCGCGTCGAGGTCGTCGCCGACGGCGGCTCGGCCATTTACGGCTCGGATGCGGTCGCGGGCGTCGTGAACTTCGTGCCGCGCAAGACTTTCGACGGCATCGAAGGCCGCGTTCGCTATGGCGTGGCCGACGGTTACGACACGCAATTCGGCGGCATCGTCGCCGGTCGCGAATGGAGCGACGGCGGCTTCGTCATCACCGCCGAGATCAACAAGCAATCCAACTTGTCCGGTCGCGATCGCGATTACTTCCGTTCCGATCTGACCTCGCGCGGCGGCCGCGACTATCGCAGCACCGACTGCGGCAACATCACCGTCGGCGGCGTCACGTACGCGATTCCTGCCGGCGGCATCACGCCGGCCACGGCCGATCAGCTCGTTCCCGGCACCGTCAACCGCTGCGAGATCACGCGCCAAGCCGACATCCTGCCGGAGCAGGAGATCAAGAGCGTCTACGGCTCGTTCGAGCAACAGATCGGCGAGCGCCTCACGGTGAACGTGCACGGTCTGTGGAGCGAGCGCGATTGGAAGACGCTCGAAACCGAAGCCGGCTCGCAGCACAACCATATGACGTTCGTCGTACCCGAGACGAATGCATTCTTCGTGCGCCCGCCCGGCACCACCGGCGCGCTGCAGGTGAGCTACAACTTCGGCCCGGATTACGGACTGATCGAATCGAACGGCGCCGTCGAGTACAAGAACATCGGCGCAGGCCTCGAATTGCGCATCACGGACAATTGGCGCGCCACGCTCAAGCACGACTACTCCGAGATCGACGACCGCTGGGCGACGCTTGGCGTGCTCACGTCGGAGCTCAACGCGGCGCTCGCGAGCAGCGATCCGGCGGTCGCCTTCAACCCGTTCGCCCCGGCCGGCTCGAACGGTCGCGAGAAGGTCGCGGGACTGTTCCTCAACTACTTCGATCCGACGGCGATGTACGAGCTCCGGCAGACGCGCTTCAGCATCGACGGCCGCCTGTTCGAGCTGCCGGCGGGCGCAGTACGGCTCGCGCTCGGCGGCGAGCTCTATGAGCTCGAGGCAGTTCAGGGCAATCGCACCGGCGATGTGCGCACGCTGTCCGAACGTCCGTTCGTGCCGCGCAATGTCTTCGAACGCGAGGTCAAGAGCGGCTTTGCGGAAGTCTTCGTACCGATCGTCGACGGCGACACGCCGGGCCTGCGCAAGCTCGAGCTCTCGGCTGCCGTGCGTCACGACGATTACTCCGATTTCGGCTCGACCACGAATCCGAAGTTCGGCATCAACTGGTCGCCGACCGATTCGCTGCTCGTACGCGCGAGCTACGGCACGTCGTTCATCGCGCCCGCGCTCGGCGACACCGTGTCGCCGTCGTTGGGCGGCGCCCTCACCTACGCGAGCCGTGTCGATCCGCTCTCGCCCACTGGCACGAGCGTCGGCGCCATCTGGACCGACAACAATCCGGACCTCGATCCTGAAGAGGCCGAGACGTATTCGTTCGGTGTCGAGTACACGCCCGATTGGGCGTCGGGCCTGACGCTCAAGGGCACGTACTTCGCGATCGATTACGACGGACAAGTCGGCAGCATCAACTCGAACACCGCGCTGCAGAATCCGAATGCGGCGGCGTTCGTCACGCGTAATCCGACGGATGCGCAGCTCGATGCCGCAGCGGCGACGGGCATTCGCATCGTCGGCGCGCGTCCGACCGAAGTGGCGTTCCTGATCGATGCGCGTCTGCACAACTTGGGCGGCTCGCGCATGCGCGGCATCGATGCGTCGGCCCGCTACGATTGGGCAACCGGCAACGGCCATCAATGGGCGGCCGAGGTCTCCGGCACCTATCTGCTCAAGTACGACTCGGCGGTGCTGCCGACCGACAACTACGTGAGCCGCCTCGATGAGATCTACAACCCGCTGCGTCTCAACATGCGGGGCGTGCTTTCCTGGACGAACGGCCCGCTGTTCGCCGAAGGCGTGCTGAATCACACCGGCGGCTACAAGAACACGCTGGTCGCGCCGATTCAGAAAGTCGATTCGTACTCGACCGTCGACCTGCGGTTCGGCGCCAACCTCACCGATCTGTTCGAGAGCGTGAGCTTCGCCAAGAACATGACGTTGAGTCTCGAGGTCGTCGACCTGTTCGACGAGGAGCCTCCGTTCGTCGACATCGATGGCGGCGCGAACTTCTCGGCGAGCAGCCCGCTCGGCCGGCGCGTGTCGGTCACGTTCGGAGTCGGCTTCTGATGGCGGCTCGCGGTTCGAACCGCACACCGCGTACACGCACCCTCGCTGCTGCCGTCCTGGCAGCGGCGAGTCTGGCGCTCGCCGCGTCGCAAGCGGCGGAAGTCGAGACGGGACGGCGCGCAGATCGGCCGGCATCCCAGCTCGATTTCCTGCCGGACAGCTTGGATGCGTCCGCGGTTTCGACCACGCGGCACAAGACTTACGGCTATCCGCCGATCAAGAAGAAGAAATACCGCCACGACGAGATCTTCTATGAGGGCGCCGATCAAATCTGGCAGCCCTACATGGAGTTCAAGAACGAGTACGGCCGCGTGGGCGTTTCGACGCTCGGCGGCCCGATCCGCACCAAGGGTCATCCCTTCTTCGAACCGTGGGAAGGCGGCAACGGCCGCGCCTGCGTCACCTGTCATCAACCGCGCGACGGCATGAGCTTGTCGCTCGATACGATTCAACGTCTGTGGAAGGAAACGAACGGCAAGGCGCCGCTCTTCTACGCGTGGGATGGCTCCAACTGTCCCGATCTCGAGCAAGGCAAGCCCGAATCGCACTCGCTGCTGCTCGAACGTGGCTTGATTCGCATCGCGCGTCCATGGCCGCCGCGCGACTTCCACGGCAACGTCATCGAACCTGAATTCGATATCGAGATCGTGCAGGATCCGACCGGCTGCAATCGCAGTCCGAAGTACGGCCTCAACAGCCCCGATCCGCACATCTCCGTCTATCGCCGTCCGCGAGCGGTGGCGAATCTGCGCTTCCTCGAAACGCCGCGCGTCGACCGCAATGCCAAGACGATGCAGCCGATGGATCGCGATACGGTGACGGGCGAGCGCTCCAGCATGGCGATGATGGCCGATGCGCGCGTCACGTCGCTGCGCATGCAGAACGAAGATGCGCTACGAGCGCACATGCAAGTGAAGGAATGGCCGCGCGAGCGACTCGAAGCGCTCATGGACTTCGAGCGCAAGATTCACGTGGCCGCCGCCTATTCGAATGGCGCCGGCGATCTCGACGAGCCCGGCGGACCGCAAGGGCTCGGGATCAATTCGATGGTCACCGGCACCTCGCACATGAGCGGCACGGACCTCGATACCGGTACGTTCTTCAAGATGGATCAATGGCGTCCGGGCGGCGACAAGACGGGCAAGACGGCGGCGCAGCGGGAATTTCGCGCCTCGGTCGCACGCGGCTACGACTTGTTCTTCTTGAAGCCCTTCTACATCACCGAAACGCGCGGCATCAACGACATCCGGCTCGGCTCGCCGTTCAAGCAGACGTGCGGATTCTGCCACAACACGCAGCTCACCGGACACGACAACGTACCCGGCTGGATGGACATCGGCACGCAGAACTTCCCGGAAACGATGCATGCCGACAAGACGAACGTGCTGCCGATGTTCAAGATCACGTGCAAGCCTTCGGCGCGTCCGCATCCGTATCTGGGCCGCACGATCTACACGCGCGATCCCGGCAGAGCGCTCGTCTCCGGCAAGTGCGCCGATGTGGGCAACGTCGTGATGCAGCAGTTTCGCGGCATCGCCGCGCGGCCACCGTACTACGTCAACGGCTCGGCCAAGACGCTGCGCGAGATGATCGATTTCTACGATCGCCGCTACAAGATCGGCTACACCGAGCAGGAGAAGACGGATCTCGTGAACTTCTTCAGCGTGCTCTAGCGTAAGGACGATTTCATGCGAACACGACTCAGCGCAATGCTCGGCATCGCCGCTGCCGCCGCCACGCCCGCCGTGCCGGCGCACGCCGACGGCGAGCAGCAGTACGCACCGAAAACCTGGATCACGCAGGAGGACATGGGCGAGTACACGGAGTACAATATCCCCGCCAATATCTACATCCCGGGCGATCCGATCCTGCTCACCGAGGAGAACATGAACACCGGGCCACGCATCAACTTCGTGGCCTGTCCGATTCACGTCGACTCCTATCCGACGCCGCTCTGGTTCACCGAGTACGAAGGCGAGATGTTCTTCATCCGCGCGCAGCAGAACTCGAGCGGCCGCGTGCGCGCTCCGCAGCTCAAGCACAAGATCCTCGTCGAAGGCGTGATCTCGGACGAGCCGCCCATCGGTGGCGCGCGCGTGCTCAATCCGGTGAACGTCTCGATCCTTCCGGACCTGGCGCCCGAATGCAATGACTCGCGGCCCTACATCGAAGGCGTCGCGGTGAAATTCGCGAAGCGCCCGCCGGGACCGGGCAGCAGTGGCGCGGATCGCCAGCAAGGCGTCGATCGCCTGTGGGCGCTCGTCGACCGCCTCGACGATCCGAACTACGTACCGAATCCCAAGGTGAAATGGGAGACGAAGGAGTTCCTCATCGAGTTCGACTTCGGCTCGGACATGGTGATGCCGTATCCCTTGGTCGGTAGCGCCGTGCTCTATGCCAAGGACGTACAGGCGCCCAAGTTCGAGATCGTCGGCTATCGCGGTTCGGCGTTGCTCTCGAACGGCGAAGTGCTCATCGAAGACGAGTTCATTGCCGAGCAGCGCGCTCGCAATGTCGAGACCATCGTACGCGATTACGTCTTGCCGAAGCACACGGAAGTCATCGTGCGCTGGGACAACGAACCGGCGCCCGCCACCGGCAACGACTTCCTGAATCGGCGTGTGATCATCACCGTGACGCCCGGCGCGCGCCCGTAGCGCCGCCGCGCGTGCGCGCGAGATCGAGCGAAAAGAGAAGAAGCGAGAGGCCTCGGGCGGATCGTCTATCCGCGCACGATGAGCCAGGTGAGCACGGCCGCCACGACGATGCCCACGATCAGGCGCGTCGCCGACGCAAACGTCACCTGCTCCGCGGGCTGCTGCGCAAACAGCCGCTTGCCGTGCAACATCGCGGCGATGAGGTTCTGTTTCTTGAAGAGGACGTAGAAGAGCACCGCGGCGATATGCAGGCCGATGAGCCAGAGCAACACATCGAACACTCGGTCATGCAGCTCCGCGCACGCACGTCCCGTGTCGAAGCTCACCAAGTGCGAGAGCGGCCCCGATTCGAGCCCGTCGACATCGACGGCAAAGAGCCCGAGCCCGATCTGGAAGAGCACGAGCGACAACAGCGCGAGCACGCTGAGCGCGCCGAGCGGATTGTGCCCGGCCGAAGGCGCTCTCTGACCGCGTAGATAGTCGAGGATGGCGCGCGGTCCTTTGACGAAGCGACTGAAGCGCGCGCTCGAGCTGCCCACCAGACCCCAGTAGATTCGAAAAATGAGCAGCCCGAGCAGCGCATAGCCGCTATAGCGGTGATAGTCGAGACGTCCCGCCTCGGCCGTCCACCAGGATGTCGCGACCAAGGCGACCATCGACCAGTGAACGAGCCGCGTCGGGACGTCCCAGACGCGCATGCGATAGGTTACGGATGCAGCGTCGCCCGCCATGCGCTTGCCGGTTGGCGTCAGCGGATCTCAGGTCCGCGGAATTTGTCGTGACAGTTCTTGCAGGAGCCACCGAGATCGCGCAGCGCTGCGTTCACCGCATCGACATTCTTCGATTGCACGGCCGCCACGAGCTTCGGCGTCTGCTCTTCGAACAGCTTCGCCGCCGCAGCGAACTCATTCGGCTTGCTCCAGATCTCGGGCAGCGCACGCGTCTTGCCCGCTTCCGGACCGCTGCCCTTCGGGAACCAACGTTCTTGATTGACGGACGCCTGTTGCACTTGCAGCGCAGCCTTCTCGAGCGCCGCCCAATCCGGGTTGCCGCGCAGCCCGTCGCGAATCGTCTTGTTGGCATCGCCGAGCGCGCGATAGTGATCGAGGCGCGCCTTCAGCAGCTCCGCCGTCGAGGCCGGAACGTCCGCATGCAGCGTCGTGGCCACCATCGCCATCGCGACAGCGAACGCCGAACAAGCCTTAATCGAAAACCTGATACGCATCCAGTAGCTCCTCGTCAAAGACTCACAAACGTTCGATGAACCTCAGGCAACGAGACGAGCCGATGCCGTGCACAGGCTGCGTTCCCGCCCGATTCGCCGACGCTGCACGCAACGCCCGGAGAACGATCGTTTTGATGTTCTTGCGCCGTCTCGGTTCCGTCAATACTGCACCAAGTCTGCCGCGTCCTCCAGTGACAAGGCAGTCACAGCGCTTATCAACATCATCTATGAAGCAAATAAAGGCGGCTGAATGTATCGAGACTGGGCTGCAGGCTGTAGGCTTCAGACTGTAGCGAGACAGCGTGCTTCGCGCGCCGTGCCCGACTGCAACTCGTGCCTATGACTATCCTGCCGGAGGCCTTCTTGCCTACGGCCTTCTTTGCGATCTCACAACCAGCGTAGCCAATCGGCGAACGTCGGCAGTCGCGTTGGGCTTTGCGCGGCTGTGCTCGGCCAGTCTGCCGCCGCGTGGGCGCGCGCTCGCGCCTCGGTTGGCGTCATGCCAAAACGTTCGCGGAACAGCCTTTCGAAGAGCCGTTGATTGGTGAAACCCCAACGGGCGGCCACCGTGGATACGCTGCAATCGCGACGGTACGGATCGCTGAGCTCGCACATGCAGCGCTCGAGTCGTGCTTGCCGAATGTAGGCGGCCACGCCCCCAAGGGGGCGAAACAGTCGATACAGCCGCGCGCGCGAGCACGCGAAGCGACGGCAGAGGAGCTCGGGCGTGAGCTGCCGCGAAGCGAGATTGCGTTCGATGTAGGCGCGCACCGCATCGAGCAGATCTTGATCCGACACGGTGTCGCCGAAGAAATCGCGCGCATCGCGCGCGAACGCGCCGGTCACCGCACCGAGCAGCATCTGGCAGATCTGCTCCGCCTCGTCCGCCGAAGCGCTCCGCAAGGCACGCCAAGCGCTCGTCAGCTGGTGTCCCAGGATGCGCCCGACTGCAGAGTCGGCCGCGATGACCTCGCCGACGTTGATGCGATCGGGCGGCACCAGCGAGAACATCGCCTCGCGCGGCACGACGAGCGACACCGCGCTCGAGTTGTCGGCGGCCGTGCTCAAGGAGGCGCCGAGATCGAGGCAACTGATGTCGCCGGGACCGACGCGCATTGCTCGGCCGCCGTTTTCGCCCACGTAGCCGCCGGTGAGATAGAGCTGAATCAACAGGTGATCGACCTGTTCGGCCGGACGATGATTGAGCGCGCGCTCGTAGCGCTGCGCGGAGAACTCCGCCAACGAGATCAAAGCCCGCCGCAGATGAAAGCCGTCCAACCGCGCATAGAACTCGTGAGACGTGTCATCGTCGAGCTGCGGCTCGAAGAGCGGCAACACGCTCTCGCGCCAGACCTCGAAGCGCTCATCTGGCGACAGGCCGTGCGTGTCGAAGATATCGTGCGGGATACCGGCGTTCGTTGCGGATGAAACGGAATCGCTGATCATTGGAGCTTGCTGACGGAACGCATCGTCGCGAGCCGCTGCGACGGCGTTCTCCTGGCTTCCGTGGTAGGACCCCTTCCGCTGAAGTCGCGGCGAACGAACGCCGCTGTCCAGAATGCAACCCTAGCGCAGGTCAGGCGACGCCGTCTGTGCGCTCCTCCAAGGTTCTCGACAAAGATCCACATCGGACAGCGAAAGGAGCGCGTCGAAGAAAAAAGAGGACCGTACGGCAGGCGCCGCCCCGGACGAGCAAATTCGCACATCGCCCGGGGCGAGGCGCGCTCGCATCAGGCGAGCGCGCTGGCCTGCTCCAGCAGCTCGATGTCCTCCTTCGTGAGCTTGCTGGCGAGCGTCGGCGCGCGCACGAGCTCGTTGAGCTGCTCGACGCTCGTCGCGCTCGCGATGGGCGCGGTAATTCCGTCGTTGACGATCACCCACGCCAACGCGACGTCCGCGGGCGCTGCGTTGTGTCGGGCCGCGACTTCGTCCAGCGCTGCCAGGATGCGCAGACCGCGCTCGTTCAGGTAGCGCTTGATACCGCCGCCGCGCTGACTCTGGCTCAGATCGGCTTCGCTGCGATACTTGCCGGTGAGAAAGCCGCTTGCGAGGCTCGAGTACGTGATGACGCCGAGCTCCTCGGCCTTTGCCAGCTCGCGCAGCGGACCGTCGAAGCCGTCGCGATCGTAGAGGTTGTAGCGCGGCTGGAGGATTTCGTAGCGCGGCAGGTCGTTCTGCGCCGATGCATCGAGCGCATCGCGCACCTGCTCGGCGCTGAAGTTCGACGCGCCGATGATGCGCACCTTGCCGGCTTCGATAAGCTTCTGATACGCGGCGAGCGTTTCCTCGTGCGGCACGCTCGGATCCGGGAAGTGCGAGAAGTAGATGTCGATGTAATCGGTCTGCAAGCGCTTGAGCGAGGCCTCGGCTGCGCGCTGCACGTTGGCAGCCGACAACCCTTTGTGTCCGTCCATCTCGCTGCCGAGCTTCGTGATCAGAATGATGCGGTCGCGATTGCCGCGGCTACGCATCCACTCGCCGATGATCGTCTCTGATTCGCCGCCGCGATTGCCCGGCACCCAGCTCGAATACGCGTCCGCGGTATCGATCGTCTCGAAGCCCGCATCGACGAAGCGGTCGAGGATTTCGAACGAGCGGTCGCGATCCGCGGTCCAGCCAAACACGTTGCCGCCGAGCACGAGCGGACTGATGAAGATGTCCGATCTGCCGACGCGGCGCTTGCCGATGGGAGCAGGGTCTGCGGAGGAGGACGCTGGCGTTGCGCCCGCAGGTGCCTCTTCGTTGGACGAGCGGCTGCAACCCACGAGGAAGGTCGTCAACGCAGCCACAGCGGTGGAAGTCAGAAAAGTACGGCGCGTGTACATGATTCTCCCTTCCCAATGCTCAGGAATCGAAAGCGCGTAGCGTAGGACTTTCCACCGACAAGATTAAGACAAGAAGTGCCATCGCTCACCGCTGAGCCGGGCAATCCGCCGAGGACGGCCACGAAATCGGCCACGGCGGCACACATGGCACACATATATATGGGTGCGGCCACAGAGCACGGCCGTCTTCGCTTCTCGTGGCGCCGCCGGCGCGCTCGAGGCAGCGCGAAGGCAGACGGAAGCGCGCTTACTGCTTCGGCGTCTTATCGATTGTTGGCGCCTCACCCGCACCGACGACTCTTTGACGCCCTGGTTCGTCCTCTGCCGCTGCATCTCAAGAAACGTGAATGAGTGACAACGGTCACGGCGCACGCTCGCCGCGTCGCTCTCGTCTACACGATCAATCGACAAGACAACGTTAGACAATGCAACTCGCTCGATCGGCAAACACGCTTCTCCCCTTCGCATCGATCGCACGCGCCCTGCGTAATGACGCGAGCGTTTCTTAAGAGAATGTCTCAGTTGACGCGAGGCGCTTCGACGAGCGACGCAGATTCGTTGTGATCATCGTCAAGAATCCCGACACGAATCATTGCCTGTTGCGCGCACGTTAAAAGAACATCTGCGCCGCAAACACGAAGGCACGGAACGTCGCTTCTCTCGATTGCGTCCGGGCATTTCGTCAACGAACGAACGAGAACCAAATGGAACGGCTCGCTTAAGAGCCGTGTGGAGGCTACCGAGTGAGACTTGGAACGACTGCAGCCGCTGTGGCAGCGGCGTTGGTTTCGTGCGCGTCCGTTGCGGCACCGGGATTCCACGATGCCGGACCGACATTGACGGATGGCGCATCTTCGAATCTTTGGACATCCCTGTACGCGACCCACAACCCGGCCGGCGCAGAGTATGCGATCGGCACGGACTCGCGCCTGCGCATGGGCATCGTGAGCTCCATCGGCGTCGGCGTGGAAGTCGGCCCGGTCGACAACTTCATCGATGAGATCGACGATCTCATCGACGAGCTCGATCGCGACGACATCTCGCTCGCCGAAGGCAATGCGCTGGTGCAGCGCTTCAACGCGTTGCTCGGCCCGATGGGACGCGACGGCTACGCCAAGATCAACGCCGGCGTACACGTGCCGCTGTTCCCGATGCTCATCCGCACCGGCCTCGGCGTGTTCACCGTGGACGCCAATCTCGCCGGCCAGGCGCGCCTCGGCTTGCTCGATTCGCCGATCACCTACAACCCGGTCGAGGAAACGATCGAGTCCGCCTCCGCCGTGTACGTCAAAGGCGCGAAAGTCACCGAGATCGCCGTCGGTTTTGCGCGTCCGGTGTGGAGCACGAGCTCGCGCCATATCACCGTGGGCGCGAATCTGCGCTACCTCCAGGCCGCGCTCAGCAAGCAGGTCATCGCCTTGGAGGCCGTCGACGACGATGACGACGTCGAAGACGTACTGAAGGATGCGTATGACGCGAACGAGCACAAGTCGAGCAATGTCACGCTCGACGTGGGCGCGATCTACGCCACCGACCGCTATCGCGTCGGTCTGACGCTCGCGAACTTGACCGAGCCCGACTTCAAGTACGGCACGATCGGCGTCGACTGCCACACCTTGAGCGGCGATGCGCAACACAACTGCTACACCGCTGCCTATTTCAGCGACCGTATCGCGCTGAGCGAAACGTGGACGCTGGAGCGACTGGCGACCGTCGAAGGCGCGGTGTTCTTCGCGGACGGCCGCGGCACGCTCTCGGCTTCGGTCGACCTCAACGAAGTGCACGACCCGGTCGGCGATCTCAATCAGAACCTCGCCGTATCGCTCGGTTACCGAACGAGCACGCGGTTCTTGCCCGATGTCCGCCTCGGGTATCGCAAGAACCTCGCCGGCTCGAAGCTCGGGACGGCGTCGGTCGGCTTCACCTTCTTCCGCAGGCTGCACCTCGACGTCGCCTACGGCCTCGATTCCACCGAGATCGACAACAAGAGCATGCCGCGCACGTTCGCGTTCAATCTCGGCTTCGAGATGAGCTATTGAGCGCCACGCAGCACGACCAGAAGAACAACGGAGACTGAGACGTGATGACGAAACGGAACACCTTGAAGCATGCCCTCGCCTGCCTCGGCGCGCTCAGCCTGACCGCTTGCGGCGGCGGCGACAAGAACGGCACGCAGGATGTCGGCACGCCGCGCAACGAGACGAACACGAGCGTGCTGGCCGCGCGAGTCGTCGACGGCTATCTCGCCGGCGCGACGGTATATGCGGACCTGAACGACAACGGCAAGCTGGATGCGTTCGAGCCGCGCGCGCTCACGGACGCGGACGGCTACTTCTCGTACAACCACGAAACCGGCACCGACTACTGCGCCGCCAATGCACCGGCCGAGTACGAGAAGCATTGCTTGCGCGCTTCGATCGCGCCCAACACGAATGTGGTGATTCGCGCGACCGGCGGCTACGACACTGCGACGAAGCTGCCGTTCGAAGGCACGCTCGCCGTGCGAGCGAACGATCTGGACCCGCAGAATCAGCGCTTCATCACGCCCTATACGAGCTTGATCGCGAACGCCCCTGCCGCGGTCCAGTCGAAGCTCACCGAGCTCGGCATCATTCCGGCCAACCCCACGCAGTACGACCCGATCATATCGGGCAACATCGGCTATATCTTTAACTCGCAGATTCTCCAATCGATCGGGCGGCTGCAAGGACTTGCCTTTGACGCGATCGCTGAAGCCTTGAACATGCCCCTGTCGGAGAGCCACTTTGAGGCGTACACTGGCATCAGCCAATTCTTCGCAGCCAGGGACTTCTCGAGCTCCGGTCCGACCCTTCTCTGCCTGGACTCCGTCGACGACCATCTCGACATACTCGAGCGGCAGCTCTCGAACCAGGGAATCAGCGGCCTGAGCCTCAGCGTATTCACCGCACAAGCGATCGGATACTTGGAAGGCGCGGCCAAGGTTGGCTCGATGTGCCGAGACCTGCAGGAATCGTTCGCGAACTTGGACGTGCCGAACTTCGCTCCAGTAGGGAAGGCGAGCCAGACGCTGTTGGCGACCGTCGGCGAGCGCTTGGCGCAGAACCCGCGGGACCAAGTGGCGGAAAAGATGATGGCGTGGGCCAACGCTCAATTCCAGGGGAACACCGTCAGCTCGGACTTCATCGATCTCGGCAACTCCGATATCGATCCGAGCGCCCTCACCGATCCTGACTTCGACTTCGATCCTGCAACGGATTCGCTGAGCACGTACGCCAAGATCCCGCCCGAAGCCGCTTGGCTGCTCGGCGGCCTGATCAACACGTCCTTCGGCGTTTCGTTGAACGACGACGATCAGCAAGGCGCTGCCCTCTTCTACATCACGGGCGACAACGGTGCGCGCAGCGGCAACATCGACATCTGCGTGCGCTATCGCGACGACAGCGGCGACTTCGACACAGGCTCGGCGAGCGATCCGAACGGCGCACTGCTCGTGAACGGCCACTGGAGCCTCGTCGACGATCACACGCTGGCATTGAGCGTGGACATCGTCGGCGGCATCCGCTCCATGCTGATCAAGAGCGTCGGCGTCGACGGCCTTGATCGCGAGTACCGCTTCAACTTCGGCAGCAACTTTTCCAAGTGGCGCGGCACCGCGCCGGCCGCCTTCGCCGTCGGCAACAAGCCGAAGAGCGACGCGGAGTGCAAGACCGCTCTGATCGAGTCGTTCGGCCAGATGTAACGGTCAAACTGCTTCACCGGCCCGTGCGATCACGAGCCGGATCGCAGACCGCACGAAAAGAAAACCCTCCTCGCGATGCGGGGAGGGTTTTCTCGTCATGGCGCCCCGAGCGGAGCGATGGCTCAGAGCGCGAAGTCCGAGAACAACAATGACGCGATCACGAGCCCGGCGATCAGATTGAAGATCGCCGCCAAGCCGAACACGAGCACCGGCCGCCAGCCTTCCGCCATCAGCTTGGTGATGCGGAACTCCAAACCGATGCTCACGAATGCCGCGATCAAGAAGTAGGAGCGCAGCGTGTTGATCGCACTGATGTTGGCGCTGTCGCCGCCCGACTGGAGATAGAAGGTAGCGATCAACGATGCGAGCACGAAGCCGATCACGAACTTCGGGAAACGCACCCACAGCTCGCGACCGATCGCGCGCGTCGACTGCGCCTGCTTGCGCTCGACCGCGACGGTGAAATACACGGTCAGCGCCACCGCCGCGACGCCCATCAGGACGTTCTGCGCCGACTTCACGATCGCAGCAATCTTGAGCGCCTCTTCGCCGACGATGGCGCCCGCCGCCGCAACAGCCGCGGTCGTGTCGATATTGCCGCCGATCCAAGCACCGGCGACCGACTGAGACAATCCCAGCGCCGTGGCGAGCCACGGCAGCAGGAAGATCGAGGGCAACGCAAAGAGGATCACGAGCGTCGCCGTGTAGGCGATCTGCTCTTTGCTCGCACGCACGGCGCCTGCCGCGGCGATCGCTGCGCTCACGCCGCAAATCGACACCGCGGTGGCCAGCAAGGCACGCAGCCTCTCGGCGATCTTAAACCGCCCCGCCAGCCACCATGTGAAGAAGAACACGGCAGCGACGAGCAAGAGCGCCTGCACGATACCGCGGCTGCCCGCTTTGGCAATCACGTGCAAATGCACAGACGCGCCGAGCAGGACGATGCCGGTCTTGATGAAGAGCTCGGTGCGAAATGCTCCTGCCACTTTCTCGCGGATGCCGGTGGCGCCGATCACGGCGCTGCCGAGCAGGCCGAGCGCAATCGCATAGACGGGAAACTCGACCGACTTGACCCAGCCGACGTCGACCCAGGTAGGGACATTCTTCTCCAGGAAGCGTGTCACCCACGACAAACCGATGACGATCGCCAGACCCAGGCCAAGCCAAGGGATCGAGACCTTGGATTCCGTTGCCTCCGCAACGTGAGGCAGCTCAGTCGATTCGGTAGCCATCACCAAAGCACCGATTTTGGAATGAAGCCCAGAAGACCCAACAAGAGCAGCGCAAGACCGATGAGCATCGCCCACCAGTCTTCGCTGATGCCGCCGCCGGACGGCGTATCGATCGGAGAAAGCTCAGGCTCTCGAGAACGAGTATCGGACTGACTCATGCGAGCACCAGGAGAATTGCTGCTGTGACTCCTGGTTTGTTATAGCCCCGGTGCTCGCGCCTGTCCTCTAACGAAGCGCTAGATATTCATGCCGCAGCGGCATATCGGCCGCGTGCGTTGCACTGCGACACGGCCGCAATCCTCAGCGCGCCCCGCGGCGACCGCCGTAGCGAATGCGCCAGATACGCCCCTGCTTCGAGTCCATGACGTACAGCTGCCCCTGATGATCGACAGCGAGCCCGATCGGCCGGTACGCCGCATTCGCAGGATGGTTGTCGTGTAAGGGTGCATGCGCGAAGTTGTCGATGAAGATGCGCCACGGGCCAGCGACCTGATCCTTATTGAACGGCACGAAAGTCACGTTGTAGCCGCTCTGCGGCAGCGGCGCGCGATTCCAACTGCCGTGAAAGGCGATGAACGCTCCGTGACGATAGCGCGCAGGATAAGCGCGCCCCTCGTAGAACAGCAGGTCGCCGGGCGCCCAGTGCGCCGGAAACGCGACGATCGGATCGGTGTACTGCCCCGGCGGTGCCGGCATATGACCGTCGCCGCCGTATTCGGGCGCGATCATGCGCTGGCCGCGCCGCACATCGAAGTAGGAGTACGGCCAGCCGAGATCGGCGCCTTTGCGCACGAGATGCATCTCTTCAGCGACGGTCTCCGCATTGTCGTAGGCATTGAAATGCTGCGGCCATGTCGTATCCAGCTGATCGCGGCCGTGAATGACGACGAACAGCGCGTCCGCGCGGCGGCTCCAATCGATCGCTACCGCATTGCGCACGCCGCTTGCGTAGCGTTCGCCGTCGGACGGCTTCTGCCCCGTGCGCAACGCATCGAATACCCAAATGCCCGCGTACTGTTCTCTGAGCGGACAGGGCATGAGCCCGGGCGATTGCGGCGCTCGATCTTCTTCCTGACACGCGTTCGACGGCGCGCCGACGTTCACGTACATCCGCCCCTTGCGATCGAACGCAAAAGTCTTGTCGGCGTGCTGGGCCTGCGGCTCGAAACCGTCGACGACCGTTTCGCGCGGGCCGCTCGGCACGAGCTCGTTGCCGCGGAATCGATACCGATACACACCGAGGTGATCGGAGACGTACAGCATGCCCTTGTAGAAGCGAATGCCGGTGCCGAGGATCTTCGAGAAGCTCTCGACTTGATCGATACGTCCGTCCTTGTCCGTATCGCGCAGCGCCAGGATGCCGCGCACCGCATCCGGATCGTACTCGGTAAACGGCGGCAGCTGCGTCGTGACATAGATATCGCCGTTCGGACGAATGGTCAGATGCCGCGCCGGGCCGTCGCCTTCGTAAACGACCTCCGCATGGAACCCCTCCGGCAACACGAGTCCGTCAGTGCTATCCGCCGCCTGGCCGAGGAGGCCTGCTGTCACTAACGCGACGATCCGTACACACCAGCGCAACATCATGCAGCTCCTCCCTCTTGAACCTTCGATACGAGCGAATGCGCCCGGTGGTTCCGGCGGTGGAATGAAAGCGAGAGCGGCTGGCGCGAGATCGAGTGACAGGAAGGTCGGAGAAGGAACAACGCGTGGCGCGGATTTCCAGCGGCCTGCTCTGCTAATGCTCGCTAGATTGACGTCTTTGCCTGCAGCGGCGGTCTCAGGCTCCTCCTGGCTGCCTTCGAGTACTTGCCGAGATCTTTCGCACGATTTCAACCGGGACAGCCGGCACGCTTCTTGGTCGCTCGGTACGCCCAAGAGAAATGGGCTCAGCCAGAGTAGCCTGTCTCTCTCGCCGCTCGGTAAGATCTTTTCGCCGGCGCGCTAATTGAACAGCCGTGCGCCGACGGCCTCGAACAGCCTTCGATACTCGCCAGGCGTCAGCCCCGTCAGCCGCCTGAACAGCCGACGAAAGAACGATGCATCTTCGTAGCCGACGGCTGCGCCGATCTCGTCGACCGCCGTCTTGCTCGTTTCGAGCAGCCGTTTCGCTTCTTCGATCCGCATGTTCTGTACGCGCTCGATGAGCGAGTGGCCAGTTGCCATCTTGAAGCGACGTTTGAGCGTGCGCTCGGGAATCTGCGCCATTCGCACCGCATGCGCGATGACATCCCGTTCGCGAAGTTGATCGGCAAGCCAGGCTTCGCAACGCTTGACGACCGCATCGGCGTGCAGCGTTCGTTTGACGAGCGGCGTGAACGGCAACTGTCCTTCGCCGTGCCACTTGAGTAGATAGACCTTCGCGATTCGCAGCGCTTCGCCGGGACTGCCGTAACGCGCGATGATGTGCAGCGCCAGATCGTGCCACGAGGTCGCGCCGCCGGCCGTCACAATGCGTCCCGTGCGATCCGCGAAGACGAGATTCGGCTCGGGCCGAAAGAAATCCACCTCGGGGTATTCGCGCTGAAACAGCTCGCGATAGCCCCAATGCGATGTGGCGCAACGGCCGTTCAGGAGCCCCGTTTCGGCGAGCATGATGGCGCCGGAGCAGGCGGAGTAGATGGCGCTGCCGCGCGCATAGCAACGCCGAATCCAATCCATGAGCGCCGGATCGCGTCCGCGCAGGCTTTCGTCGGGTCCGAGCCAGAGCTCGGGCAAGATCACGATATCCGCACTCGGATCGTCTGCGATGGAACAATGCGGATGCACCGGGATGCCGTTACCGCAGGCGAACGGCTCGCGCTCCATCGCCACGATGCGAACGTCGAACAGACGCCGCGCACCCTGCTCGCGCATGAGCTCCTGCCAGATATTGCCTGCCGCGCTCAGCACATCGAGCATGCCGTAGAGCGCAGAACCGGCCGTCTGTCGCGTCGCGACGAGCAGCACCTGAGTGGGAATTTTGTTCGCTCGCCGCATCGGCACCTCGAATGGCACAAATGCCCCGCTCCTGGCGCGAGCGAATCTTATACGAACGATCCCGCGCCGCTAACCTGCCCGCCCATCCGAGGCACCTTGGAGACCCGTTTAACAGTCAACGATCAAGGAGCAAGTCATGACGAACGAATCCATCCGCAACGGGCTCGATCTGGACCAGATGGCGCGTACGGTACAGCTGCTCAAGGAGCAGCCGTCGCTCGCGCAGTTCGAGTTCCGTGCCCGCAATGTCTGGGTCACGGGCGGCGAGAACCGCTCGACGATCAAGGATTTCTTCGGCGCCGGCGCGGAAGACACCTCGCGCAGCACGGCCTTCGAGTTCACCAACGGCGAGCCGCCGGTGCTGCTCGGTCACAACGAGGGCGCCAATCCCGTCGAGTTCTTGCTGCACGCGCTGGCCGGCTGCGTCACCACCACGACCGTGCTGCATGCCACTGCGCGCGGCATCAACATCCGGTCGATTTCGACCGAGCTCGAAGGCGCGATCGACCTGCAAGGGCTTCTTGCCCTCGATCCGAACGTGCCCGCGGGCTACCGGGAGATTCGTGTGCGCATGGATATTCAGGCCGACTGCAGCGATGCCGAGCTCGACGAGCTGCTCACCTTCGCTCAGCAGCACTCGCCTGTGTGCAACACGATCTGCCGTCCGGTCCCGGTGAAAGTCGAACGCAAAGCAAGCTCGGCGGCCCGCGCCGCCTGATGCGAAGCCCGCTCGACAGGCAGCCAAACGTGGACTCGGCGCGAGGAGTGCCTCGCGTCGAACCCTTTTCGATCATGCGTGCCGCAGGCTTGCGCCTGCGGCGCGCTTACTTGCGTACGACCCTGACTTTGCCGGCGGGACCGCCGCCGCAGAAAAACCGATCGCGTCCGTCGGACTCGAGCCCCGAGATGCCGGTCCCCTTGGGCATCTGAAGGCGGCGTTTGACTGCGCCCGTCTGCGCGTCGATGCAGCGAAGGTCGCTTTCCTCGCCTTCCCACGTGCCGTGCCACAGCTCGCCATCGAGCCACGTGACGCCCGTGACGAAGCGATTCGACTCGATCGTTCGCAGAACACGTCCCGTTTCCGGATCCACCTGATGAATCTTCCGCTCGCGGTACTGCCCCACCCATAACATCCCTTCCGCCCACGCGAGGCCGGAATCGCAACCGTCCCCCGGCGCCGGGATGGAGCTCACCACGTGTCCCGTATGCGGATCGATCTTCTGAATGATCTTGCCTGCGATCTGAAATAGATGACGGCCATCGAACGCGGTCCCTGCGTCTGCCGCCACCGCCAGAGTGCGCACGATCTCCCCGCGTTCAGGGTCGAGCGCGTTCAGTTTGTCGCCCGATACGAACCATACCTGCCGTCCGTCGTAGCTCACGCCGTGCACGGCGTCGATGCCTGGGAACGGTCCGAACTCGCACACGATATCGGCTTGTTTCATGATCGTGCCTCGTGAGTGGCTCGCAGGAATGCTAAAGACTCGGCAGCGACACCGGGAGTAACAAGACCGTCGCGAATCCCGGCACGGAAGGCATCATCCAGCGCCGCGCTCGTCCGTGGCCGAACGCCTGCACCTTGCCGGCACGCGCGAGCGTGGCCAATGCGCGCTGCAGGGTGCGCCGACTGGCGCCGAGCGCCTGCGCCAACGATGCGGTCGACCACGCCTCGCCATGCGCGAGCACCTGCGCATGCGGCTCGTCGATCGGCGGAGCAAGCGCCACGACTCGTTGCACTCGGCGCGGCTTCAGCACATAGCCGCGCGCGGTCGCTTCGATCGACGCAAGCGGATCGAGCAGCCGACGCAGCCGGCCGATCTCCACGCGCAACCTCTGCCGGTGCGACTCGTCCGAGAGCTCGAGACGAAACACGCGCGCGATGAGCTCGTCGCGCCTCACGTCGTCGGGCCAGGCACGCGCCAGCGCATGCGCGAGCGCCATCAGCACGGGCCGTCGCACGAGCGACAGCGTCTGCGCACCGCAACGCACGACGCGACGACAACCGTCGACGATCAGCGCGCGCGAGGCAAGAAGCTTTTCGACCTCATCGAGGCGCACGGATCGTTCGCCGCTCGCGCCCACGACCCGCGCGACAGGCGCGTTCAGCATGGCGCGGGCAGCCAGAACTTCCGCACCGAGCGCGACGATGCCCGCTCGTCGTGCAGCACGCTCGGCACGCACCAATGCCGCCCGCGCGTCGCGCGCACGTACGCGGCGCATGGCGAGCTGCGCCACCAGCAACTCGCTAGTGGCCTGCAAGACCGGCGGCAAAGCACTGATGTCGAGATCGAGCGCACGCTCCGCCCCGTCGACATCGCCGATCAACAAACGCCGCTGCACCAGCAACGAGCTCGCGAGCGCGGCATTGTGCCGATCGCCGTGCCGCTCGAGCGTGGCGCGCGCACTTTCGAGCATCTTTGCATCGAAGCCGAGATCGCGCGCCGCAAGGGCAATCTCCGCCTCGGCCACGACACAGCGCGCGCGGGCTGAATGCGCGCCGGGCGGCACGTAGCAGCTCGCGCGCACGCCGATACTCGCCGAGCTGCGCGAGCGCGATCGCGCGCAATGCGAGACCCGCCGCGTCGCTGCGTAGCGCGACAAGCTTGAGCGCGCCGATGGGATCGCCTGCCGCGAGCGCGCGTGCGGCAGCGGTGATCAGGGAGTCCATCGAAATCGCGTCACACTTGTCACTCTCTATGCACCCGCGTCATCGCGAACACTGCGCGCCTGCGATCGGCACGACACACGAGGAGACGTCCATGTTCGATATTCTGCATCGAGTAGGCATCAAGGCCCCCATCGACGAAGTGTACAAGGCGCTTGCCACGCCGGAAGGAGTTTCGGCCTGGTGGACGGAAGAGACGACAGGCGATCGCGAAGTCGGCGGCAGGCTGCGGCTACGTTTCACGGACGGCGACCGCGAGCTTGGCGTGTTTCACATGCGGCTGGCAGAGCTCACCGCCCCCAAGAGCGTTATCTGGGAGGTGATCGACGGTCCCGCCGAGTGGCTCGGTACGAAGATTCGCTTCGCGCTCGAACAGGCCGGCGATTTCACGATCGTGCTCTTCAAGCACGAGGGCTGGCGCGAGAGCAATGCGTTCACGCACCACTGCAGCACCAAGTGGGCCACCTTTCTACTGAGCCTGAAAGCCCTGGGCGAAACCGGCACCGGACGGCCGAGCCCGCGCGACGTGCGCATCGGCGACTGGCATTGAGCACTCGATCCTCCCGCATCGGGAGGATCGATTCATCCCGTCCAGCTTTCGACTTGTCGCAACGCGCTCGCAGGCAGCGAGCCGAGTTCGTTAGCGTCTTGCCTGGACTCCCTCGATCCTTGGAGCAAGGCATGCTGGCGAAGATCGCTGTCCGTTTTGGAATGGTTGCACTCGGTGCACTGTGCCTTTCTCACGCGAGCGCACAAACGGCTGAGGACGATTACGGACGATTCTGCCGTGCCTGTCACGGCGCGAGCTTTTCAGTGACCGCGTCCGCCGCGCCGGAGCCCGGCAGGCTTGCGCAGATCATTCGCGACGGCAACCCGCAGCGCGGCATGCCTGCGTTCGGCGCGCAACTGTCTGCAGAACGCATCGACGCGCTCGCACGGTTCATCGCTCGACAGGCAAGCAACCGTCCAGCGCTCGGACGGCGCGTGCTGGCAGACACGCTCGATCGAGTGCGCTCCTCCGGCTTCGTGGTCCTGCGCGCGCAAGACACCGGCACGCCGTACATCGGCTACTTCGGCGAGCGCAGCTCGCTTTGTTATTCGAACGTCGATCTCACGGGCGTGCGCAGCATCGAGCTGTCTTACGCGAAAGGCAGCGACGAAGCGGGCCGCTACGCAATCCTGGTTGGCGATGGCATCGACAAGCCGCAGCTCAATCTCGGCGAGAAGGACGTGGTCCCCACAGGCGGCTGGGAAACCTTCAAGACGACGCGCGTGGGACTCGACCGCGCACTGACGGGCAGCCATGAGTTGTGCTTCTACGGCGTCTCCGGCGGCGGCATTCTCAATCTCGAAAGCTTCATCTTGAGCGACCGGCCAGGCGAGCACGATGGCCTGACGCTGTCATTCCAAGAACCGGAACCGACGGTGCTCGAAGCGGCCGGCTATCGCTTTGCGCTCGAACGCGTCGGCGATGCGCCGGCCGAGCTCTGGGGCATGACCTTTCTGCCTGACGGTGCGCTACTCGTCACGCAGAAGAACGGGCAGCTGCTCCTGTTCAAGAACGGCGAGCGTCATGTCATCGAAGGCGTGCCGCGCGTGTGGAACGGCGCCCAAGGCGGTTTGCTGGACGTGAAGCTGCATCCGCGCTACGCCGAGAACGGCTGGATCTATCTCACGTTCTCGGATCCCGGCCCGGACAGCACCACCGCCATGACGCGCGTCGTCCGCGGCAAGTTGGACGGACTGAAGTGGGTCGAGCAGCAGGATATCTACCGCGCGGCCGATGAGTTCTACACGCAGGACTACGCGCACTTCGGCTCGCGCGTCGCGTTCGCGGATGGCTATGTCTACTTCAGCGTCGGCGAACGCCAGCACCCCGAGCTCGCGCAGAGCCTTGCGCATCCGTACGGCAAGATCCATCGCCTGCACGACGACGGACGCATCCCGCGCGACAACCCCTTCGTCGGACGCAATGACGCTCTGCCCTCGATCTGGAGCTACGGCCATCGCAACCCGCAAGGCATGACCGTGCATCCGCGCACCGGCGCGATCTGGTCGGCCGAGCATGGGCCCGCAGGCGGCGACGAGATCAATCTCATCCGCAAAGGCGCGAACTACGGTTGGCCGCTCGTGAGCTTCGGTAAGCATTACGACGGCACGCCGGTGGGACCGAGCCCCTACAAGGAAGGCGTCGAGCCGCCGATTCATCATTACACGCCGTCGATCGCCATCTCGCAGATCGTGTTCTACGACGCCGACCGCTTTCCCGAATGGCAAGGCCACCTGCTCGTTGCAAGCCTCGGTCAGGAGGAGCTGCACCTCGTGCGCCTCGACGGCACGCGCGTCGTCTCCGACCAGCTCCTATTCAAAGGCTTCGGACGCATTCGCGAAGTCACCGTAGGACCGGACGGGTATCCGTACTTGCTGCTCAATCGTTACACGAGCGGCATCTATCGCTTGCGGCCAGCCACGTGAGCGATTTGCGCGGACGGCTTGACTCGTTGACGGCAACGTTCGACGGTACGCACTGATCGCTCTAGGGATCGCGCGCCATGGAACCGACGCTCGTCCGTCCCGACATGCGCTATTGGCGGATCGCGCCTCATCCGCGCCTGCGTCCTGGGATCGTGTGCTACTTCGTGGCGTTGCCTGCGGCAGATGGCACCGGTCCTGCGCACGAGCCGGAGCTATTGCTGCCCGACGGCTATTCCGAGATCGTCTTCAGCTACCAATCGGCATTCGAACGCTGGCCCGTCGGCGAGCCCGCCCGACGAGCCACGATGCGCACGAGCTATCTCATCGGGGGACGTTCGCATTCGGTGCTGACGCGCAATGTCGGCTCGCTCACGGTCATCGGCGTGAAGCTGGCGCCGAGCGCATTGCGCCGTTTGATCGCCACACCGCTCGATGAGCTCAGAGACACGACGCTTGCGCTGCGCGACTTGAATCAAGGCGCATTGCTCGACTTGGAGGACGCGCTGGCGAACGCGCGCTCGGTCGAACAGATCGCCTCGCTCCTCGATACGTTCTTCCTCGCTCGCATGAGCATCTTCGAGCCGGGCGACCGCACCGTCGCGGCGCTTGCGGCGCAGATCCGTGCCAGCCAAGGCAGCGTGCCGATCGTTCGCTGGATTCGCGAGCACGGTTTCGACGTCCGCCATCTAGAGCGCCGCTTCTGCGCATGGACCGGCATGACGCCGAAGCGCTTTGCGCGCATCGTGCGCTTCAAACACGCCTATCACCGCCTGCTGAGCGGCGAGGCGGCCCGCGGCGCGCTCGGCCGCCACTTGGATGCCTATTACGATCAGTCGCACTTTCATCGCGACTTCAAGTTCTTCCTCGGCGTCTCGCCGACTGCCCGGCTGCGCCGGCAAATGGCGCAGGGCATCGACATCAGCGAGCATCTGATGCAGCTCGAGCTCGCCCAGACAGCGTCGTCTGCGCACTGACACTGCGACCGCGTTCACATCGACGCGGCGGCGCCCGTCAGTTCGGTCAACGCGCGCCCTACAATCAGCCGTTCGGACAAGAACCAGAAGCAAGGATGACGAACGGCAGTCACCCAGCCCGCACCTCGGCGGCTATGAAGAAACGAGCGCTGCTGACCGCAGCGTTCTTGCTTGCTGCCGCCCTCATCTCCGCCGGGGCAATGATTCAAGGCGCAGGCATGCCCGTATGGAATCGGTTTTTCGCGTGGGCGACCGGACCGTACATCTTGCTGCTGCTCATCTTCATCTTCGTTTGGCCCACGCGCCAGTCCCACGCGCGCGCGACGGCCAGCATTCTGGCAGCGGCGACGGTGCTGTTCTTCACCTGCCTGTTCTACATCTACGCGATGTGGCTTTCGGCCGCGGCCGCCTCAGCGATCATCTTCATGTTCGCTCCCGCCTATCTGTTCATCGGCGGCATGGTCGGCTGGGGCGTGACATGGGCGCTGCTCGAACGGCGCGCGAGAAAGCTAAGCGTTCCGGCGATATCGCCGCCGGCTGCAACCGACGAGCAGCGCCCCGCGAGAGCACGCCAGAACAAGCATGCTCCCAAGAGACTGTCGCCCGGGCTGATAGCGGCGCTGCAGCACAGCCTGATGCTGCCGTCCTTCGCCAATCGCGAGGAGGCGGAGATAGCGCTGTTCGAGCTGCGCGATTCGTGCTTACGCGCCCTGCTGGAAGTGACCGACATCGCGCCGCAGCTCGACTTCTCGCCGCAAAGCCTCATACCGCTCGAACGCTGGTTTTTCGAAGCCGGCGAGCCTGAGTCGCTGCCGTCAGGAGCCGCCACGAAGCTTGCCCTCGGGTTCTATCTCGGCGAAGTGTTCTGCCGCCACGCAGGCTTCACGTGGGTCGTTTACGAGTTTCCCTTCGTACGCGGGAAGTACGAGATCGGCGTCGAGCGCGGACTGTTCGCGATGATGCTCATGCGCGGACGACGACCGGTACGCGAGAACAATGTCCGCATGCAGTCGCTGTTTCGCGAGTACCGGAAGAGAAGCACCTGAGGTTAGTGCCCTCTCGGTCACTACGCGGCCTTCGCCTTCAACGCTGTCGGAGAACTTCGACGCGAGCGGATCGCTCAGCGAGCGTCCTCGTTCGGCTCGGACTCGTTCGTCTGACTGCGTGCGCGTTCCGCGAGCTGCCACGTGAAGAACGAAAAGCCCCAGAGCTGGTTGACGATCACCGAGCAGGTGAGCGTCGCGAGCAGCACCGCGAGCGTGATCGTGTAATTGCCGGTCATCTCGAAAATGATCACGACCGACGACAGCGGCGCGCCCAGATTCGCGGCCGCTAATGCCCCCATGCCGACCAGCGCGTAGACGCTGCTGCTCGATGCGATCTCGGGCATCAACCACGCAACGCCGGCAGCCCAGACGCAGCCTGCGAGCGCGCCGAGCATGAGCGACGGCGAGAAAATGCCGCCGGAGCATCCAGAGCCGAAATAGAGAGCGGTCATCGCCAGCTTCGCGAAGAAAAGCGCAAACGCGACCGATGCCGTGACCTCGCCTGCAATCGCGAGGCTCGTCGTCTCGTAGCCAACTCCCAGCACCCGCGGCAACCCGCAAGCGACGACGGCAAGTAACATGCCTGCCACCACAGGACGCAGCAGCGGCGGCATCCGCAGTCGATCCCACACGGCGCGAATCGCACTGGGCAGCCGAATGAACGCGATGCTCGCGAGCGCGCACACGACGCCGAAGAGCAGGAACGACGGAATCTCCACGTAGGAACGAATCAGGATCTCCGGCACCGTGAATTCGTTGAGCTCGCCGAAGTAAAGGCGGCTGACGATCGTGCCGGATACGCTTGCGACGGCAATCGGACCGAACGCGTTCGCGCGATAGTTCCCCACGATCACTTCCGCGGCGAAGATCGCTCCCGCGATCGGTGCGTTGAAGGAAGCCGCCACGCCCGCAGCGACGCCCCATGCCAGCATGCGCCGTCCGACCTCGGCATCGACGCGCAGCCGCCGCGCGATCCATCCGCCCAGCGTCGCGCCGAGATGAATCATCGGTCCTTCGCGCCCGACCGAGCCACCGGTGCCGATCGAAATCGTGCTCGCCGCCACCGCGGCAAGACCCGTGCGCAACCGAATCGGCGCGCCGCCGTTCTCGCCCGCGAGCATCACGTCGACGACACCCTGCGGACGCTGCCCGGGCAATGCATAGCGGTTGAGCAGCGCCATCGCAAGCCCGCCGAGCGCGGGCACGAAGAGCAGCACGCGCGGATCGAGCGCCCGTTCGAGGTACTCGCCGGTGGAGAGCGGCGCGCCGAAGAAGAACGCCTGCAACAGCGCAAACCCTTCTCTGAAAAGGATCGTGCCGACGCCGACCAGTGCGCCCACCAGGACCGCCGCGAAGGCGATAAGAGACCGCTCACCGAAGCTGCGGCGCCTGACGAAGGCGCTTGCCCGGTTCGATTCGCTCATACGAAGAGTACGGAGTGCAGCAGACTGAACAGATAAAAGAGCACTCCGAGCGTCGGGATGCTGTGACGGCTCGGAGTGCCGGATGAAAAGGTGTTTGATTATTTACCTATTATGACGCCGACTCGAGCGCACCGAGCTCGCCGCTCGCGCGCGCCTCACGCCCGTACACCCACTCGAACAAGGGCGTCGCCATCAAGGTAGTCACGATGGCCATCAGCACGAGGATCGCGAACAAAGCGGGTCCGATGACGCCGGCCTGCAGGCCGATGTTGATGATGATGAGCTCCATCAAGCCGCGCGAGTTCATCAAGGCGCCGATCCCGAGCGCGGTGCGATTGTCTTGCCCCGCAAGCCGCGCGGCCGCCCAGCACGCGCCGAGCTTGCCGAGCATGGACGCACCAAGTACGCCCAACGCGACGAGCAGCATCGACGGCTCGGTCACGATCGTCAGCTGCGTGTTCAAGCCCGAGTAGGTAAAGAACATGGGCAGCAACATCACGACCGTGAACGGCTCGAGCAGTGCGCGGAGGCGTTCGGTCAGCGCGCCGCGCGGCATGACCGCGCCCAGCAAGAAGCCGCCGAACACGGCATGCAAACCGATTGCATCGGCCGTGTACGCACACAGCATGAATGCCATCAAGGCGAACGCAAGCACCGTGTGGCTCATCGGCTGACCGGCAGCCGCCTCTTCCTCGGCACGGCGCGCGAGCGGTTTCAGCAAGCGCGGCATCACGAAGATCATGAATGCGGCAAGACAGATTCCGCCGCCGATCGCGGTGATGGCGATGCCTTTGCCGGCGCCGAACGTCGCCAGCACGATCGCCAGCACGCACCACGCCGTCGCATCGTCGATCGCACCGGCAGACAGCGCGAGCGTGCCGAGCGCCGTATGACTCAAGCCGCGCTCGTGAATGATGCGGGCGAGCATCGGAAACGCGGTGATCGCAATCGCCGCGCCCATGAAGAGCGTCGCGTGAAAGCGCGTCGCATCCTCAGCGAAGAGCCCCGGCACTTTCATCAGCCACGGCGCGCAGACCAAGGCGATCAGGAACGGGGCCGCCATGCCTGAGATCGAAACGGCCGCGGCCTTGTGCGCGCTCGACTTGAAGTGATCGCTGCGAAAGCCCAGGCCCACCAGGAACATGTAGAGACCGACGCCGAGCTGCGAGCCCACGTACAGGATCCCTTTCGTCTCGGGCGGGAAGAGCCACTGCTGCACCTCGGGAGCCAACAACCCGAGCAGCGACGGCCCGAGCATCACGCCTGCGATCATTTCGCAGACGACTTGCGGCTGTTTGAGGTAACGCCGTCCCAGCCAGCCGACGACACGGCAAGCCGCCAGGATCACGAGCATCTGCAGGAAGAACGCGACCGATAGCTGCGCGACCGACATGAATCCCCACTAAGTCCGTTCGACGTTGTTGTTCGACCGTGGCGCCAAGGTCCACAGGCCCGCCGCGATGCGGCGCTCTGGGGCAGGGATTAGAAAGAACGTCCGTAGACGTGTTCAACAAATGGACGATAGGTTCTCGCTATCGCACCCGGCGCGCGGCCCCTCTTGACGGGACCTCCTCGGATTTGCTTGACGCGGGACCCGCGTGCGTTGCGAGGAATTCTTCGTGGCTCGGCAGGTGCGAGACCATGCCTTGAATGGCCGCCCGCGCCGTCTCGAGCGTCGCCTTGATCTGGGCATAATCCAGATTGTCTACGCGCGGGGAATAACGCTTCGGGCGAATGCCCATGCCCTCGAATACGGACAGCCAGCTCGTCGCGCGGAACAGCTCGTCCATGCCCTCGCGTACGATGCCTTGAGCCTTGAAGAGCTCGATCCGCTCGCGCAACGAATCGGAGATCGGCAGATTCGTGCACGCCTCCCAGAACGGCGAGTCGTCGCGCGCGCTTGCCCAGTAATGCAGCTGGACGAAGTCGCGAATCTCGGCGAAGTCGGCATGCATGCGACGGTTGTATTCGCGCACGAGCGCCTCATCGCACGAGCGGTCCGGGAAGTAGCGCAGGAAGAAATCGAGCCCGCGCGCGATGAGATGAATGGCGGTCGCTTCGAGCGGCTCGATGAAGCCCGCCGCGAGACCGAGCGCCAGGCAATTGCGTTTCCAGATCTCGCGGCGATGTCCGGTGCGAAAGCGAATGAGCTTGGGCTCATCGGTGAGCGCGCCGCTCAGACGGCGCATCAAGACGCCCTTGGCGACCGCGTCGCTGCAGAACTGGCTCGAATAGACGTAACCCTGGCCGACTCGGCCGCGCAACGGAATGCGCCAGATCCAACCGGCCGCCTCGGCCGTGGCGCGCGTATATGGATGAATGCGTTCGCCGTGCTCGGTCTTGACCGCGATCGCGCGGTCGCACGGCAGCTGCGCCGACCAGTCGATCCATTCGCTGCCGAGCGCCTGCTCGATCAACAAGCCCTTGAAGCCCGTGCAGTCGATGAAGAAGTCGCCGTCGATTCTGCGACCGTCTTCGAGCATGAGGTGATCGATGAAGCCGTCCTCGCGGCGCTCCACGCTCGTGACCTTGCCTTCGATGCGCTGCAGACCCCGCGCCTCGGCAAAGCGCCGCAGAAAACGTGCGAGCAGCGCGGCATCGACGTGATATGCATAGTTCGCGCCGCCGATCGGCGTGCCAGGCAGACGATCCGGCGGGAAGAACCGCCCTTGCTCGGCCATCACGCAGCTCGGCGAATAGGCCTGGAGCGGCGCGGTGTCGCCCTGCTCGCGCGCCTTGAGCCAGCATTGATAGAACTCGTTGCTGCCGATCGGCCGGCCGATCACGCCGAAGGGATGAAAGTAACGCTCGCCGCGCCGATACCAATCGACGAATTGAATGCCGAGCTTGTAAGTCGCCTCGGTCTCGCGAATGAATTCGTGCTCGTCGATGCCGAGACGCTGCAAGAGCCCGACGAGCGGCGGTACCGTCGATTCGCCGATACCGATCGTGCCGAGCTCTTCGGACTCGATCAGCTCGACGCGACACAGATCGCGCTTCAAGAAATGCGTGAGGATCGCGGCCGCCAGCCACCCTGACGTACCGCCACCGACAATGACGAATTTGGAGATCGGCTGCACGGCGGCTACCAGTCGCTGTTCTCGACCGAGATCGTCGGCCGCTCGTGCTCGCGCGCGGTGTTGTAATTCCAGAACGCTGCGCTGCTCGCTTGAATCGCACGCCGCAGCACATCGATCACCTTGTGACGCGGGAAGCTCGCGCGCCAGGCGAGCGCCAGCGTGCGCGTCGGCACCGGTTCGGCGAAGCGTCTGAAAGTCAGCACCTTGCTCGTATAAAGCGGCAGTTGTGCTGCCGAGAGCGGCAGGATGGTGATGCCGAGCCGCGACGCCACCATGTGGCGCAGCGTCTCCAATGTGCTGCCGTGGAGAGATGCGCGCATCGCACCTTCGTCGCCGCGCAAATGCGGGAACGCCGTCAGCACCTGTTCGCGAAACTGATGCCCGTCGCGCAAGAGCAGCACTTCGCCCGGACGCAGATCGGCGCCCGCGATTTCCTGCTTGGTGCAGAGGCGATGATTCGTGGGCAGCAAGACGACGAAGGGCTCTTCGAACAGCGTTTGCGCGACGATGTCCGGCTCGTTGAACGGGAGACACACGACGGCCACATCGAGCTCGCCGACGCGCAGGCGCGCGGCCAGCTCCGCCTGCTCTGCTTCTTCGACGTAGAGCGAGACGCCCGGCGCCAGCTCCTGCAGCAACGGAATGAACTGCGGCAACAGATAAGGCCCGATCGTCGGGACCGTGCCGAACGCCACCGAGCCCGTCAATTGATCGCGGTCGGCCTGCGCGAGATCGGCTATGCGCGCCGTTTGCTCGAGCACGGTGCTCGCGATCGCGACGATTCGCTCGGCCAGCGGCGTCGGCGTCGCGCCCTGTTTACTGCGCTCGAACAGCACCACCCCGAGCTCGTCTTCGAGCTTCTTGATGGCGATACTCAGCGTCGGCTGGCTCACATGGCAACGCTCGGCCGCTCGGCCGAAATGCCGCTCCTGAGATAGCGCGATCAAATAACGAAGATCGGTCAGCGTCACGGCGTTGCTCGTCGCGAAAGCGCGCAGCGGGGGAATTCTAGGGAACCCACGCGAAACTCGCCACCTCAGGCGGCTCAAGGCCCTTGATGCCTCAACTTGGAGCACCTGCGCGCGGCGCATGCCACGAGCTGCGCGCAGCGTCGACGTGACATTTCTTGAGTGACGGGCAGCGCCGCCACTCTTATCCTACGCAGCGTTCTTTTTCCCCTTCGATCCCCACAAACCTGTTCGTATAAACCTATGAGAGCTCATCCCTTACGACTGCTGACCCTGCTGCTCGGCTGCGTCCTGCTGTTTTCGGCCAGCGTGCGCGCCGAACAAGCCAGCGAAAAGTACACGTTCGTCATGGTTCACGGCGCCACCGCGGGCGGCTGGGAATGGAAGCGCACTGCCAAGTTCCTGACCGACGAGGGCCACACCGTGTATCGCGTTACGCTCACCGGTCTCGGCGAACGCGAACATCTCAACAGCACCGACGTCGATCTCGAAACGCACATCAAGGACGTCGTCAACACGATCCTCTTCGAGGATCTGCACGACATCGTGCTGACCGGCCACAGCTACGGCGGCATGGTCATCACCGGTGTCATGGATCGCGTGCCCGAGCGCATCCGTCACGTCGTCTTCCTCGACGCCGCGGTGCCCGAGGACGGCATGTCGCTGTGGGATCTGTTCGGCGGCACGGGCCCGCAGGATCCCGAGCGCTTCAAGGACGGCTTCATGCAGGTGCCGTGGGTCAAGCCCGGCACGCCGCCGCCGTACAACGTCAAGCACTCGATCAAGTGCTTCAGCCAGCCGGTGTCGTACAAGAATCCGGCTGCGCTCAAGCTCCCGGTGACCTACGTTGCATTCCTGCCGCCGGGCCAAACCGCCGAAGAGCGCGCGAAGATGGACAAGGGCTGGCAGCGTGCGGAAGCGCGCGGCTGGACGATCCGCACGTTCCCGGGCGGACACGTCGCGCATGAAGAAGATCCGCGCGGCGTGGCGGCGCTGATCAAAGAATCGGTGAACGACCGCAACAAGCCCGTCGCCAAGAAGTAATCGAAAGGCGCGCCCGCTCGAATGAGCGGGCGCGTTGTTCGGGCTCTGGGCAGAAAGACTACGGACTACCGGCTACAGGCTACGGTCAGAGTTGAAGAGCGCGCACCGCGCGTTCTTCCTCCCGCCTCCGGCCCCCAGCCTCTTTATGGACTACGGGCTACGGGCGACAGTTACAACGGCGCGTAATGCGCCGACACTTTTGCTCTTCTCCTACCGTCTACAGCCTTGTTCGGGCTCTGGGCGCTGGGCCCTGGCCAGAAAGAAAAGAAAGAAGCGGGCAAGTTGCGCGCCTCTTCCTCCTCCAACCTCCAGCCTCTTTAAGGACTACCGGCTACAGGCTACAGACTACGGCCAGAACTGAAGAGCACGCACCGCGCGTTCTTCCTCCCACCTCCAGCCCCCAGCCTCTTTAGGGACTACCGGCTACAGGCTACCGACTACGGTCAGAACTGAAGAGCACGCACCGCGCGTTCTTCCTCCCGCCTCCAGCCTCTAGTCAGCACTATAGAAGATCACTTCACGCTTCGTGGTGAGGCAGGCGTTCCCGTTCTCTTGTGGGGTGAGGTAGACGTTCACGGCACCCGACTCGCTTTCGAGCACGGCGGTGGTTTGCTTGAGCGAATCGACGTACTTCAGTTTGCTGAAGACCTTTTCGCGCACGATCGTGCAAGCCTCTGGCCAGTACGCGCTCTCGTTGTACTCCGCATAGCAACGTCCGGTCTTGTCGGGACCGACCACGATCGAGACGTGACTGTCACCGTCGGAGTAGCCCTTGACGACGAACGACGAGAACATGCGCGAGTCGACCGCGTTGTTGCTCCAGACGTCATGCGAGGCGTGGGGACGATCCGCAACGATGAAATTGGCGACTGTCTGGAGCCGGTCCAAGCAGGTGCGAACGCCCTGTTTCTTGCCAGCGAGATAGGGAGTGCTGTCGTCGGCCACCGCATGTGTAGTGCTGGCGAGGAAAAACACTGCAAGTGCAAGGCGCACGCTCATAAAAGGTCTCCGGTCGATGTGATCTTGTGCGAACCCGCAGGCTCGCTGGTCGGCAGCCGTGTTTCGACACGACTTTCCGAGGGTGTCGGCCGGTCGACGACATTCTTGATGGAGCGGTTTCCCTGAATTTGGGCACTGGGCACCTGATGTCGGGCCCTGGGCGCTGGCCAGAAAGAAAAGGCGTGCACTGCGCGCTTCTTCTTCCCGCGCCAGCCTCCAGACTGTGATGGCTACGGACTACGGGCGACGGGCTACGGTCAGAAAACCGCGCTGCGCGCATTCAAGCTTCTATGACACGCGTGCGCCCTCCCTGCCGCAAGGCCTCCTTGATGCGCGCCCGCTCTTCTTCTACCGCCTACAGCCTAGAACCTTCAGCCTTGCGTTGGGCGCTGCCTACCCCGTAGCCCGTAGCCCGTACCCTTGTAGCCCGTGGCCCGTAGCCCGTAGCCCGTGGCCCGTAGCCCGTAGCCCGTAGCCCGTGGCCAGTAGCCCGTAGCCCGTAGCCCGTAGTCCATAGCCGCTCGAGCCAGCCCGACTCAAAGGCGTCGAACTGTCAACTGCACCGCATATCCCTTGCTGCCAACGACCACAGTTTCGCTACCGCCGAAGCCGTCGCTGCGTGTGCCGTCTGGTAGCAGCGTCGGCGTCGAGAAGCGCCCGCCTCGTTGAATCAAGCGCTTCGTACCGTCGGGCTCTGCTTCGAAATAGTCGAGATCGACGACGAACCAGCCGTCGTCGTAAAGCGTGGGTGTCGCTTCGATCCAAAGACCGTCGCTGCCTTCGATCATCAACGGCACGCCATTCTCCGTGTCATGACGGCTTGTGATCGCTGCGTGATCGTTGACCCTGACGGTGAATTCGAGCGACAGGGTCTCTTGCACCGGCGTGCGGGTCGATTGCGTCGAACGCTCCGTGTCGTGCGCGGGAATCTCGGGCGGCAATCCTGCGCGCACGCGTCGCTGCATGACCCAGCGGCGCTGAGACTCCTCGCGCTCTCGATGCAGCTTCGCGAGCGCATGCTGCTGCGCATCGGAGAGAAGCGCGCGTGTTTGCTCTTGGACCGCGCGGTGACCGGCGATCATGCGTCGTAGCGTGCGCTCGTTCGCTTCGATCTCACGCATTGCCAGCTTGCGACGAAGCTCTTCCACATCGCGCGCGGTAGGCCACGATCCGAGATCCGGCCCGGCCGCGAGCGCGGTTTCGCGCTCACGCCGTTCATGCTCGGCGAACACCTCGATGAGGCGATCTTTCTGCGCTGCGCTCAGCTTGTGCTCCGGAGCAAGACGTTCATCGAGTTGCGCCACCAGCTGTCGCTCATAGGCCGTCTCGGCGTAGCGCTGGTAGCGCCGCACGCCTTCCTCGCCGATCAAGTCGCGCATGGCTTGCAAGCGCCGCGTCTCGAATGCGGCACGCTCGCGATCCGTATCCGGCCTCATGAAGTCCAAGGCAAGACGCTCGAGCTCGTACTCGGTCAATACATCGAGCAAGCGTCGCTCCGTCTCAGCGTCGATGCCGAGACTCTCGGCGAGATCGGGATGGCTGCGTTCGAGTTGAGCCCGCCGCTCGATGCGCATGCGCTCGCGCTGCGCCGGATCGCGAAGCTGCTGCCTGAGCGCTTCCAGGTGTTGCTCCGCCGCTTCGCCGGTCAGGAACTGAACGCGACCGTCTTCGCCTTCACCGCTCGATATCGAGTTCACCGATTCCGATCCCACTGCATGAATCCGTGTCGTAGGGCGATCCTCCGCCGCCCATCCTTTCGCACTCCACACCAGCGCCAGTGTCGCGACAATCGCGCCGAGCAAGCATCGCTCCATATCCGTATCCCCTTGCCGGTCAGCGGCACGATTAGACGCGCGCGTATGTGTTCTGTTCCGCTCGAGCGCTGGGCGCTGACTTTGGGCGCTGGGCACTGACTTCGGGCGCTGGGCACTGACTTCGGGCGCTGGGCACTGGGCCCTGGGCGCTGGCCAGAAAAAGTCCACGGACTACGGGCGACGGGCTACGGTCAGAAAACCGCGCTGCGCGCACTCACGCTTCTATGACACGCGTGCGTCCTCCTGCCGCAAGGCCTCCTTGATGCGCACGCGTCCCCCTCTTCTTCTACCGCCTACAGCCTAGAACCTTCAGCCTTGTGTTGGGCGCTGGCCAGAAAAAGTCCACGGACTACGGGCGACGGGCTACGGTCAGAAAACCGCGCTGCGCGCACTCACGCTTCTATGACACGCGTGCGTCCTCCTGCCGCAAGGCCTCCTTGATGCGCACGCGTCCCCCCTCTTCTTCTACCGCCTACAGCCTAGAACCTTCAGCCTTGTGTTGGGCGCTGGCCAGAAAAAGTCCACGGACTACGGGCGACGGGCTACGGTCAGAAAACCGCGCCTCCCGCTTAAAGAAGGCAACGCTGTCATTCCCACGGTGTGACTCCGTCGAGCGACATGCGCCGCTCGCTTCGGCATGTTCTCCACTCAGCCCGGGAGTCCGGGATCTCACAAGTCGACAACATGTCCTTTCACAAAACCGCTGCCGTTGCAGCCACACTCTTGTTCATCTCGAGCTCGCCGGTCGTCTTCGCCGATTCATCGTCCGCGACCATGCAATGCTATGAGCGCATCGCTCGCGTCGAAAACGAGGGAACCGAGATTATCGACGCAGATACCGTTGCACTTTGCGCCCAAGCGGCCAAGGAGTCGCGCGAAGGCAGGTTGTTCTACGGCATCGTGCTCAGTGCACGCGGCAACAGCGAAGCGGCAGTTACGGAATATTCGATGATCCTGGGCGGACACGACCTTGCTCGCTCCAAAGACGGCGTCTTGCTCACCGCGCTGAGATTCCGAGCGCTCGGATACCAGCAACTCGATCTCGACGATCTCGCGTTCGACGACGCCAAGACGTACCTCGGCCATGAACCCGACGATGTCGACATCGTGCTAGTCGCCGCGACGACTGCGCCGACCACGGAGATGGGTCTGCGCTACAGCGAGCGCGCCGTCGCGCTCGATCGCGAGAACATGAAAGCCCACCAAGTACACGCGCGACTGCTGGCACGCGCAGGCAAGAAGAAGGAAGCGCTCGCCGCGGCGAATTCTGCCGCCAAGCTGGCGCCGGACAACGCGACCGCGCTGACGATCAAAGGCCTCGTCCATGCCGACCTGAATGAGCATGCGCGCGCAGAGCGCATCTTCGCACAGGCTGCCGCAGACAATCCCAACGAGCCGCAGCTCAAGATCAATCGTGCGCACGCGTTGCGGAACCTCGGCCGCCACAAAGACGCCATCGCGGTGACGAGCGCAGTGCTGCAAGACAACCCCGATCACTTCGTGGCGCTCGTGATGCGCGCAATGTCTCACCTCGAATTGGGCAATGCCGACGCGGCCTTGAAGGACATCGACAAAGCCAAGCTAGTGCATCCTGATTGGGACGACAGCGAACAGAGAGTGCGTGCCGAGAACATCCTGCTCACCCGGCAAATGTTCTCGCCGGAAGGAATCGCGCGCATCGAGCAGGATCGCCAAGTCGCGCTGCGCGCGGTGAGGAAACACCTTCGCTCGCAATGCAAGCACTTCGAATTACCGTCGTTCAGCCAGGACATGGATGTATCGGCACTCAACAATGAGCTCTGGCGTTATCGCGACTGCCTCAAGGATTGGGGCGCCCTGCCCTCGATTCTAATTCGCGATAGCTTCACGCCTGCCGAAGCGGCCGCGAACGATCGCTGGTACGAGGCGCTGCACCTCTTCGAAAACGACGCGCAGGAGCTGCGCTGCTCGAAGATGCCGAAGGGCGCGAGCTGCATTCAGGATGCGCTCTTCGCGAGGGCGGAACCGTTGCTGGAGGGCGCCGACAACACGCCGAGATACGTCTACAGGGCCGAAGTCGCGCGCCTGAACACCGATGTCGATGCGCTCAACAAAGCCATCAACCGCTACAACAAGCAGATTGCCGTGACGAACTTCCTCCACGATCTGGCGGAAGCGTTGAACGAATAGAGAGCAAGAGCGCCGTGCCGAGCGCGGCGCTCTGCCTTTCCACGCCCTACTTGGCAGGCAACGCGATTTCGAAGAGCTTGACCGCCTGCCGCGACAACGAGACGTTGAGCTTCGCGGTGCCGTCGGCCGCTTTCTCGAGCGTGTGAGACACGGGCTGCATCGTCGCGGCCTCATGGAGCTTTGCGATCTGCGCGGCAGTCGGCTGCTGCGGCGAGCCCATCGCAAGCCACGCCGTATAGGCATTGCCGGACACTTCGTCGACCGCGTACTCGACGGCACGCAGATCCGCATTCGCCGGCAATCCCTTGAGCGTCACCTGCACATGCCGCTCGTCCGCTCCGCCAGCCACGTCGTGATAGCTCCACAGCAGCACGGTCAGTCGCGAACGTGCGCGGTCGATGGTGGCGACGGCGCCGATATCGGGCTCGCTACGCACGCTGTCCGCGATGATTCTGTCGACCGGAATCATCGCGGACGCATCGACAGCAACGCGCTCGCGACCGAGCCGGAAGAACATCTCGAATGCATTGAACACGGGCAACGCGACTTCGTTCGTGGTCAGCGCTCGCAATCCGTTGAACCACGGCTGCTCCGAGAACGTGTACGCCCACGACACCGCGCCCTGCAGATCCCCGCCGGTCCGCGCGAGCAGATCCTGCTTGCGCATGAAGGAAGCGGCCGTGTACGCCGCGAACTGTGCCGTGAGGCGATAGCCGCGCGCCGGATCGTGCGTGGCGGGACACGCGGCGCACCCTTCGGGATCCGACTCGCCGATGTAGATCGGCAGATGCGCGAACTCGGGGAAGCTCGCGATAATGCGCCCGTAGGTGTCGATCGTCTTGAGCTGATTGCGCAGGTTCATCTCGACGCGGCCCTGTTCGTCCACACGCGTCGTGCCCTTCGCGTGGAAGGCAATGAAGTCGAGCGGCGCACCGATGCCGCCGGTCGCCGAGTTCTTCCCCGAGCGGCAATGCTCGAGGAACGCGCGCATGAACTCATCGCCGTTCATCCAACCCGGATCCGTCACATGCGGACCGCCCACGCGCGCACGCGGCAGCACGCGCTTTACCGCCGCCGCAAAGTGATCGTAGAGCTTGAAATACTCTTCTTTCGTGCCGCGCCAGTAAGGCGACTCGGGCTCGTTCCACAGCTCCCAAAGCCATGACGAGGCGCGCTCCTCACCGTAGCGCTCGGCGCTGTGACGCACCCACGCCTCGATGAGCGCCTCCCACTTGCGGTAATCCTTCGGCGGATAGAACGCGCCGCCGGTCACCATGTCGCCGGGCATGCCGGTCTTGACGAGCTCCGGCGTGTAAGGCTCCGGCCGCGACGACAAGGCTTGCGGCATGAAGCCGGCCTGCACGAACGGTTCGACGCCCGGCTGCGTGAGCTCATCCATGATCGCATCGAGGATGCGCCAGTCGTACTTGGGATTGCCCTGCGCGTCTTCGGTGTACACGTTCGTGCTCGACCACTTGAGCGCGAGCGTCCCGTCACCGCTCGTGAGCAAGTGATGCACGCGAATGCGAATGGGCTCGTCGCTCAAATCGTTGAGCTTCTTGAGCAAGTGCCGGCCTTCCTTGGTGAGCGTCGTCAGCGCCTCGTCGTAGCCAAAATAGCTCCAGATGGGACGCAGCTCGCCGATCGTGCGATCGGCGTAAACGGTGACTTGAGCCGGCTCGGCATGAAGCGCCGCACCGAAACCGAGAAGCAACAGCAAGAAAGGAAAGCGCGCACGCATGGACACGATGAGCTCGTCAAACCCAGCGCAGAGTCACGCATGATAGCGTGAGCGCCGCGCGCGGCTGTCAACAATTGCGAATGCGGAGAAGCAGCCTAGCGTTCGGGCATTGCGCCCGGCACGTCCGTCGCGCGCGGCGCCTCGACCGCTGCTTCCTGCTTCTGCGCCCGATCGTGTCGCTCGATCATGCGATTGACGATCGGCCCGACCGCACCGGCAAGGAGGGCGGTCAAGCCGACGACGACCAATTGGATCCAGAACCCGTAAGGACTGGCGGCCTTCAACCGGACCAGCGCACCCGGCGTCGTCTGGTATTGGCCGAGTGCCGTGCACTTGACGACATCCGCGATGAGCAGGTCGCGCAGCGCGCCAGCGTTCTGCGCGAAGTCGCCCTCCTTCTGGTCCGTCCACAACTGGAAGTAATGACGAAAGCGCTCCTTCCAGTTGGCATGCAGCCCCGGGAAGCTCGTGAGGTATTTCTTCGTACCGACCAGACAGAAGGCGATGAGCGGATGCGTCGTGCGCACTTCGGCAATGAAGGCGACCGACTCGTCCGCACCGCAGCGCTCGAAATCGATGCAGATCCCCGTGATGCCTTCGGAACGCTTCTTCTTGTTGTTGCCCGGAGCGCCCCTGCCGGACATCGCTTCGAGCAGCTCCTTGCACTCGGCAATGTTCTTGACTTCGTGGAGCTCGACGCGACCAGGATCGTCGACACCCGACTTGAGCAGGATCGGCTTGAGCGCTTTGGACACTTCCGGGCTCAACCCGACGAGCACGACCCGGGCGTGCGCTTCCTTCATGAACCAGCCCATCGACGCCCCTCCGCGCTCACAGCACTTCGTACTCGATGACGGCGTGACCGCCGACTCTCTTTGCGTCGACGAGACGCAGCTTCACCGCTTCTTCGACTGCATCGATCGCGCGGCCGCCGACCATCGCGGGCACATCGTCGCCGCCGAATACGACAGGCAGATGCTGCACGATGAGACGATCCACCAAACGGCTGCGAAACAATTCCGCGAGCAGCGTGGCGCCGCCTTCTACCATGATCGAGCGAATACCGCGCGCGCCGAGCAGCTCGAACAGGCGCGCGAGATCCACACGATCGCTACCCAGCGTGACGACCTCGGCGCCTGTGCGCGCGAGCGCCGCGACATTCGGCTCCGGCGCTTTCTCGCTCACGGCGATCAATGTGGGTCTGCCGTCGCGCAGGATGGTCGCATCGAGCGGAAGCATCCCCATGCTCGCCGGGACGACGCGCAACGGATCCGGTCCCTCGACGTGCCGCACCGTCAGCGAGGGATCATCGAGCCGCACCGTATTGCTGCCGACCATGATCGCACCTGCGGCCGCGCGCAGCTCGTGACGATACCGGCGCACGGCGTCGTCCTCGTACACCATCATCGGTTTGCTCGAACAGCCGCGCTTGTGCGTCGTCTTGCCGTCGGCGCTGACTTCCGCGTAGACAAAAACCGTCGGCCGACTCACGGGCAGAGCCCTCCGCACATCATTCGCACGAGCAGCATCGGCTTGTCGACGACGGAGCACATATCGTTCTTCTAGTTGTTCTGCTCTCGATGAGCGCTCGCCGGTCCGGGGCACCCTCGGCCGGGAAGCTCGTTGCTGCGGGGAAGCGATTCGATTGCAAGAATAGAGCAACTCGTCAACAGGCACAAACGAACCGCTGTCACGGGCCGATCATGCATCTCGGGTGATCGATCAACACGAAAACCGGCTGACGACGCGACTTGCCGTCCATACACTGATAGGCTCGCCTGTGAACCGTTGGGATGCATTGGAGCGGTCATGCAAGCGAAGTCGATTCGTCTTTCATCCCTGATCGCCGGCGTGCTGGGCATGACCGGCTGCGTCACGACGCTGCATGGCGCGCCCGCTTCATGGTTGGATACCGAGCATCCTGCCGCGTGGAACGAACCTGGCCGCGAGATCCCTGCCGCACCAGACATCGAAGCCAACGACGATCCTCGCTGCCGCGAGCTCGTGCGGCCGCCTCAGCTCGATGAAGATCGGCGCGTGCATGCGCGCGGGTGGGATCTGATCGGCTCGTTCGAAGGCGGCTGGGATGTGGTCATCGTGCGCGGCGCGGCAGCTTACGACGGCATGTGCCGACCGCTGCAATACCAGGCGTTCGTGTTCGTACGCGGGGTGTTTGCCGGCACGCTTTCGCCCGTGCCGATGGACAGTCGCATCGACGGCGCCCTCGGCACGCTCTCATTGCAAAGCGGCACCGAGCTGATTGCCGAGTACGTACGCTACGAAGGATTGCGTCCACGAGAGTGGTGTACGAGTCGTAAGTCTTGGCTCCGTTGGACTCGAACTCAGTTGACGACTGCCGACAACCGAGCGGGCTGATTTTCGGCGAGTGACTGCAGCCCTTCAAGGGGCAGGTATCGTCGCTGCAGTTGCCATTCGTCGTTTTGCTCGAGCAGCAGCGCGCCTACGAGCCGCGTAATGGCCGGTTCGTTCGGAAAGATGCCGACGACGTTGGTGCGCCGTTTGATCTCGGCATTGAGCCGCTCAAGGGGATTCGTCGAATGGATTTGCACCCGGTGGGATTTGGGGAAGCTCATGAAGGCGAGCACGTCGGATTCGGCATCGTCCATCAGCGCAGCAAGCTTGGGGAACTTCAGTCGCAGCTGATCGGCGACGGCGCGCCATTGGGCGATCGCTGCCTCCTGGGTTTCCTGGGCGAATACGGTGTTGATCAGCGCGAGCACCATCTGCCGCTGGCCTTTACCGGCGTGTGCCAGCGCGTTTCGCAAGAAGTGGACGCGGCAGCGCTGCCAAGTCGACTTCAGCACCTTGGCTGCGGCGGCCTTCAGGCCCACGTGGGCGTCGGAGATCACCAGCTTCACCCCGCGCAGGCCACGACGCGTCAGAGAGCGCAGAAAGCTCGTCCAGAACGGTTCAGCTTCCGACGGCCCGATCGCCATGCCGAGCACCTCGCGCACGCCATCGGTGTTCACGGCTACGGCGATTATTACGGCGACCGAGACGATGCGTCCGGCCTCGCGCACTTTGAGGTAGGTCGCATCGATCCACAGATAGGGCCAGTCCCCCTCGATCGGCCGTTCCAGGAAGGCGTGGACACGCTCATCGATTTCGGCGCATAAGCGAGAGACCTGGCTCTTGCTGATGCCGCTCATGCCCATCGCCTTCACCAGTTCGTCTACCGAGCGGGTGGAGACGCCCTGGACATACGCCTCCTGAATCACCGCGGCGAGTGCCTTCTCCGCGGTCCGGCGAGGCTCCAAAAAGCCCGGGAAATAGCTGCCTTTACGTAGCTTCGGGATCTTCAGATCGATCGAGCCAGCGCGCGTCTCCCAGAGCCGCTCACGATAGCCGTTGCGGCTGTTCAACCGCTCCGGGCTTCGCTCTCCGTAAGCCGCTGCACACAAGCTCTCGGCGTCCATCTCCATCATCCGCTGGGCGACGAACTGGATCATCTGCCGCAGCAGATCGGTGTCCGCACCCTTCTCGGCGAGCTCGGCAAGTGCGATATTGGTCTTGGTGGTGGTCATCGTGTTGTTCTCAGTACTGTTGTTGGTGTGGTAACCCAACTGTACCAAGACTCACGATGGCCGCTGCCTCCTTAAGCTCAGCGGCCCTCTCTTACACCACTCGCCGGGACGCAATCCTACGAAGAGTCCGATCCGATGTGCTGTCCATCGCGGCGCACGACCGTGTTCTTCGAGATCTCGAAGGATCCCCCGCTCGTGCGGCCCGCTACTGCGTCCACGTCATCGACGCAGAACTGACTGTTTCGTCAGGGTGCATCGTTCGCCGCCGGCGCGGCCGGTGTCTCGGCGTGGTCCGGCTCGTCCCCAACCCCTCCGGCATCGCAAGAGCACGCAACGATTCATGCAGCTCCCATAGCCTCGGATCACCACTCGCCTCGGCTTGGCGTTGCACACGCTCCAGCAAATGAGCACGCCACACGCCGAGGTTCGCGATGTGCGGCGCCAATCCCTGCGAATCCAGCGCGAGGCGCAGCATTGACGGGACCATCGAGCGCGATTTGCAGGCTTTGTAACAGCAGCGGCACCTGCTTCCGCTCAAACGGCGTGCGACGCACGCCTGCTCTGGCAAGCGCCCAGGGCCCGGAGCCCGGTGAAAAGTCCAATTCCTCAAGGGAAATGTCCATGGAGAACCGCACATCGTCCTCCTAGGCTGATACCGACCAAGCCAAACCCTCATGGCAGGACGAACGCATGACGACTCAGCACATGAAGACGCAGGTCTGCATCATCGGCGGCGGCCCTTCGGGTCTGCTGCTCTCGCAGCTGCTGCACCTCCAGAACATCGACACCATCGTGCTCGAAAAACACAGCCGCGAGTACGTGCTCGCACGCATCCGTGCGGGCGTGCTCGAACACGGATTCGCGGCGCTGATGCGCGAGGCGAAATGCGGCGACCGCATGGATCGCGAGGGCGAGATCCACAACGGGTTCTACATCGCACACGACAACCGCATGGATCGCATCGATCTGCACAAGCACTCAGGCGGCTCGTCCGTGATCGTGTACGGCCAGACCGAGCTCACGCGCGACTTGTACGAAGCGCGCGACCGCATGAATGGCGTCGTGATCCACAACGTCGAGGATGTGAGGCTGCACGATCTCACTTCATCGCCTTACGTCACGTATCGCAAAGGCGACGAGATCGTGCGGATCGACTGCGAGTACGTGATCGGCGCGGACGGCTTTCATGGCGTCAGCCGCAAGTCGATTCCGAAAGACGTGCTCAAGGAACACGAGCGCGTCTACCCGATCGGCTGGCTCGGCGTGCTGTCGCGCACCAAACCCGTCTGGCCCGAGCTCATCTACTGCAAGCATCCGCGCGGCTTCGCGCTGTGCTCCCTGCGTTCGCAGGTCTTGAGCCGCTACTACATCCAAGTGCCGCTCTCGGACAAGGTGGAAGACTGGCCGGACGATGCGTTCTGGGAAGAGCTCAAGCGTCGGCTGCCGACCGAAGTCGCTGAACGTTTGATCACTGGCCCGTCGATCGAGAAATCGATCGCGCCGCTGCGCTCGTTCGTCGCCGAACCGATGCGCTGGGGCAAGCTGTTCCTGGCAGGCGATGCGGCGCACATCGTGCCGCCCACCGGCGCACGCGGACTGAACAGCGCGGCCTCGGACATCTATTACCTCTATCACGCGCTCGTCGATCACTATAAGAAAGGCGACGATCGCGGCCTCGATGCGTACTCGCAGCGAGCACTGGCGCGTGTGTGGAAAGCACAGCGCTTCTCGTGGTGGATGACCGTGATGCTGCACACCTTCCCCGACGCGACGAGCTACGAACAAGGATTGCAGCGCACCGAGCTCGAGTACTTGCTCTCATCCGAAGCGGCGCTCGCGAGCCTGGCGGAGAACTACGTCGGCCTGCCCTTCTGAGCACGGACGAACGCAATGACTCGTCATCCCTCGATTCCGGGCACGATCCTCTTCGACACCGAAGAGGCGCGCAAAGGCTATGCGCTCAATCGGATGTGCTTCTCGTTCAACAGCGCGGCGAATCGCGCGGAGTTCCTCAAGGACGAGGAAGCGTATTGCCGCAAGTTCGGTCTGACGCCCGAGCAGATTCAGGCCGTCAAGGAGCGCAACGTGCTGAAGCTCCTCGAGGCGGGCGGCAACATCTACTACCTCGCCAAGTTCGCAGGCATCTTCGGCCTCAACATGCAGGACATCGGCGCGCAGCAGACAGGAATGAGCGTCGAGGCATTCAATCAAAAGCTCCTGTCCGCGAGACACTGATATGGCGCGCATCGTCGGCAGCGTACTGACTTCCCATGTTCCGCTGATCGGTAAGGCGACCGTCAACCCGGCGTTGCAGCAGGAGCCGTACTGGAAGCCGTTCTTCGACGGATACCGCGCGGTACACGCGTGGCTGGATCGCGTGAAGCCCGATATCGTCGTGATGTTCTACAACGATCACGGGCTCAACTTCTTCCTCGACAAGCTGCCGACGTTCGCGATCGGCGCGGCGGACGAATATCGCAACGAAGACGAAGGCTGGGGCCTGCCGCCGTTTCCGCCGACACCGGGCGAACCGAACCTCTCCGGACACTTGATCGAATCGCTCGTCAACGACGAGTTCGATCTCACCACGTGCCAGGAGATGCTCGTCGATCACGCTTTCGCGATTCCGCTACAGCTTCTCTGGCCGGGCGTGGGCGGACGCGCAATCAAAGCCGTCCCGATCTGCATCAACACCGTGCAGCATCCACTGCCCTCGCCCAAGCGCTGCTATCGCCTCGGCCAATCGGTCGGCCGCGCGATCGCATCGTGGGACGCGGACCTGAAAGTGCTCGTCGTCGGCTCCGGCGGACTGTCGCATCAGCTCGACGGCGAACGCGCCGGCTTCATCAACAAGCAGTTCGACCTCGAATGCATGGACCACCTCGCCAACGATCCCGAGGCACTGACGCGTTACACGAGCGTCGACCTGGTCGAGTTGGCAGGCACGCAAGGCGTCGAGCTGCTGATGTGGATCGCAGCACGCGGCGCACTCGGCGAGCATGCGCGCGAAGTGCACCGCAACTATCACATTCCCATCTCGAATACGGCAGCGGGGCTGATGGTTTTGGAGCCCGCCGAGCGGGCGCCATAGGCTGAAAAGCGGGCGCTGGGTACTGGCAGAGATGAAAAGCGCGCTCCGCGTGCCGCCTTCTAGTCGCAGCCCGTAGCCAAGCCGTTCTGCCGAGAGCAGACGTCCGCCGCCATCGCCTGAGTGGCTACGCCCTCTGCGCCAGATAGACAGCGAAATACACGGCGATGGACAACATGGCGACGGGCACCATACGGCACATGAAATTCATCGCGCACTGAGCGAGGACCTTGAGCAGCATGATCGATTCTCCGTGACGACGCCGATGACGATCGACCGCACGTGCACCGTATCGCCGGGAACGCTCTCGATCCATAGCCGACCGGTGAATTCCAGCAGGAAACCGGCCAGCATTCCGTAGGCAGAAGGCTGGAGGGAAAGCGCGCGGAGCCCGCTTTCCCGACCGCAGCCCGTAGTCTGTAGCCCGTAGTCTGTAGCCCGTAGTCTCAAGGGGCGCGCCGCCGCGCGCCCCTTCTCCGGCCAGAGCCCAGAATCCCGTTACCGGCTCCTACCAGACCGACGATTGGCTTGCATCGACCATCATGGTCGTAACCCACGCGAGACCGGCGAAATAGATGATGGGAGAGACGATCAAGGATGCGAGAAGCTGCCACAAACCGGCGCGCGCCCCGCGCTGAACCATAGCGACGATCGCAAGAACAAAAGCCACGAGATTGAGGGGCCAGCCGACAAAGACACCCGCAAACGGAATCGGCACGATGAATGCCACCCACGCGATGATGAGGCAGACCCACGCCGCCCGCCCCGCGGTGTTCTTACCCTCAGTATTGCCGATCGTCGCTGTGTTCATGTTTTTTCTCCCCGAGTTGTGGCGTTGTGCCAATCAGCCATGGCTACGCAATGACGTACCGAGCGGTGAGACAGAGTCAAAGACGCTCTAACCTCACCGTATCGGTCCCTTCCGTTTGCCGGCACGCAGCGTGCGCTGCGCGACCGGCGAACACAAGCGACGAGCGGGTAGCTCCCCGATCAAGAAATCTCTTCCTGCCGCCTACAGCCTCGAGCCTAACGTCTCGGATGCAGCCATCCCCCGGTCGACAGCCACTCGAGAATGGCCGACTGCCAACGGGTCCGCGGCATCATGAAAAAGCCGTGCTGGCCTTTCTCGAACAAGCGCATCTCGACAGGAACGCCTGCCTGGCGCAGTGCTTCGTAGTAGCGAATGCTGTTGCTCACATCGACGAGCTGATCGTCGGTCGCATGCAGGATCAACGTCGGCGGCGTCTGCGCCTTCACCTGAAGCTCGTTCGAGAACGCGCGCACCAACTCGTCGCTCGGCGACGGTCCCAAGAGCGCATCGCGCGATCCCTGGTGCGTGATGTCGCTCTGCATGCTGATCACGGGATACACCACGATCGCGAAATCGGGGCGCAGATCGATCTGATCCGGATTCGGCACATAGGCCTTGTCGAAGCGCGTCGCGAGCGTCGAGGCCAAATGCCCGCCGGCGGAGAAGCCGATGACGCCTACGCGGTTCGGATCGAGATCCCATTCCTTCGCGCGCTGACGCACGAAGCGCATCGCTTGCTGCGCGTCCTGAAGCGGGCCGATCGACTTGTCGACCATCGTCTTGTCGCTCGGGATCCGATACTTGACCACGAACGCGGCGATACCGTGATCGGTGAAGAACTCCGCCTGCTGCACGCCTTCCCAATTGAACGTGAGGCCGCCGTAACCGCCGCCGGGCAGGATCACGACGCTCGCGCCGGTCGCGCGCAGCTTCGCGGGCAAGTAAACCTGAATCTGCGGACGCGAGACGTTCCTGATGAATCCCTGATCCGCCCCGGTCTCCTCGTCGGGAGCGGGCTTCGAGTTCGGGATCGGCGCGTCGCCGTAGAGCGGGAACACCTGCATCTTCGGCGGGAACGCCAACGCGGGATCGACGGGACGATTCTGTGGCTTTGCAGCCGGCGCACCATCGCTGGCGGCCAACGCAGACCACGCCATGCCCATGAGAGATAGGAAGACGATAGCTTTCGACGCTTTCAAGGCCGGGAATCCCAAGACAATTAGATTAGAGTTGTTCTGTGGAGGCGAGAATAGCACGGGCGCGAGAGACTCGAAGCCCTCGCACGAAACGAGGCCAGCGCTGGCACCCTCCTTCGCCGCACGAAGGAGGGTGCCAGTCACTGAAGCGCTTTCGGCCGGCGCCGCCGGCAACTTCAAAGGAACGTCAAGACGCCCCGTCCGCGGGGGTTACGGGTCGGCGCGCACGACAACCGTGTTGCCTACCGGCAGAATCTCGTCGGCCTTGAGCCCGGCCCGACGCGCGTGCTCGCGAATCGCCTCGGGACTCGAGGCCTGATAGATGCAGACCGTGCCGAGCTGGCCGTCTTCGCAGTTCACGACGTACGAACGAATCCAGCGCACGTCGTTGCTCATCTCGTTGCCGACTTCCGTGGATCGCGCCGCCGCGGCCTCCAGCTCTTGAGGAGTACGCCAAGGGCTGCGACGAAGAATGACGAACGTTTGCATGTTGGTTCCTCCCGACCGACGCACCACCACCGTGCGGCCCCATTGCCGCTCTCGTGCCCGTGCGCGGAAGTTTCCGCAGCGCATCACAAGACAAAGCCGACACTCTGCGATCGCGCTGGCTCGGAGCAGAACACCTATGGCAAGCGTCGATCGCCGCTCGTCCATTCATCGGCCATCGCCTGGACCGATTGCCCATCCGACTCGCGCTGCGCCGCTGTCGACGCGCGTAGCTCGATGAGTATCTGAGAGCACTATACGCGCGACATCGGCGATAGGTCCCAAGCCATCGAGACAGCGACCCGAACGATCCGGAGCTCAAGAGAGCTGCGTTTGCCCGCGCCCCTCAACCGACCTCAGAAACTCCAACACGGTGGAATTGAATGCCTCGCGCTGTTCAACGTTCGGCAAGTGTCCTGCATCCAGGATGGTGAGACGGGAGCCGGAAATCGCACTGAGAATCTGCTCCGCTTGAGCCGGCGGCATACCCGGATCATGAGCGCCCGCAACGACGAGCGTCGGCGCCTGGATCGCCCGAATCGTCTCGCGCTGATCCATATCGCGAATGGCCGCCGCACTGGCGATGAATCCCGCCGCGCTCGTTTGCAGCAACATTTCACGAAGACGAGCGACTTCCTTCGGTTCTGCCGTCCGAAATCGCTCCGTGAGCCAGCGCTCGAGGATGCCATCCACAAGCGCGACAACGCCGCGTGTCGCTGCAATCTCGATCCGTTCTCGCATCGCCGCGGTCGACATGTAAGGCGTCGTGCAACACAAGACGAGACTGGCAACGCGTTCCGGATAGCGCGTTGCAATTTGCATCGCCATCATGCCGCCGATCGACAACCCGCAGATATGCGCCCGCTTGATTCCAAACGCATCGAGCACGGCCAGCGCATCCTGAGAAAGTTGCTCCATCGTGAGCTCGCGCAACGGCCCGGGCTGCGATTGCCCGTGACCGCGAGCATCGAATCGTACGATCGTAAACTCTCGACTGAAATCGGCCATTTGGCCATCCCACACTTCTAGGCTTGCGGCGAGCGGATTGAGCAAGAGAAGCGCCGGAGCTCCAGGCTTTTCGAGGATGTCGCAACGCAGCTGAAACCCGTCGAGCTGAATCAACTTGATCATAGATACAAAATCCCTTTGAGTTACGCGGTAGCGCTACAGGAAGGAGCGCAGGAGAAGCCTAACAGCGCCGCTTCGCATCAATACAGCGCATCCGTAGCGAAACTGGCGAAGTTATTTATCAACGCTTAGCTCGAGTCAGCGCCTACGACGATCGAACAATGCCACCGGCAGGCAGAACACCGCTCGTCTTTTCCGAAATCCGCGGGCGCACTGCTTACTGATCGATCCAGGACATCCGCAAGCGCCGTTGCGCTTCGGACATGCCCTCGATCTCTGCGATCCGTCCCGTTTCGATATCGAGATCGAGACCGACGTACTGCAATGCCTCCTCGAGCGGCAGCTCTTCTTCGCCCTCGATGTAGCGCGCGATGAACTCTCTGACCTCTGGATGCCCCGTGATCTCGTGGATCTCGTCGAATAGCTCATCGTCGTTGAACGGCTTGTCCCTGCCGTATTTCTTCGCCAGATCCAGGACCAGATCCTGAACGCCATAAGCCCCATCGCTCAGCCGCCTGAGCTCGATATCCAAGCAGAGATTGATGAGCGCGCCCTTGAAGTAGACGTTCATGTATTGATCGGACCGGCTCAGCACGTTCTTGCTCAGTTCGGTGAAGGGCTCCGAATTGTCGAACCTTCTCATCGCGGCGATCTTGCTTTCGATCGTGCGGATGAATTCAGCCAGCGTCACCATCTTCTGCTTCACTGGCATGTGCACGGTGAAGTACTCCGTCATGCCCTCGTATAGCCAGAGGTGCTTGGAGAAGCGCGGATGATTGAAATCGAAATTGGCGAGCTCGTGAGAGCGCAGTCCCAACGGGATCAGGGTGTGAAAGAACTCATGGCTCACCAAGTTGAAGACATGGCTTTTCAGAACCTCCATGTCCAACGGCGCATAGATCAGGACGAGCGTCGACTGGTTGTGCTCCAAGCCGTCGGCGAAGCTCCGGCCGTCTTCCTGGTTCTCCGCATGGTAGATGATGAAGGTGTACGTGTCGGTCGCGAGCTTGCCGCCCAAGTACTCGATCTGATTCTTCACGAGCGGCTCGATATGCCGAGCCAGCTCGGCGGCGATTTGCTTACCCGACGTCGAATAAGCCGCCACCTCCACCCTGATTCCGGGCAACTTCAAGGTCACGGCATCCGCCGGTGCATACAGCATGGGGCTATCCACCAACGCCCGATAGTTCGGCGCGAGATATCGATCCTCGTTCTTGGCCGATTTCGTCTTCGTCAGGCTCGTCGCGCCGAAGAATCTCTCCGGCTTCATCACGCTGATCCTGAACGGCAGATGCTCGTTCTGCACGAAGTATTCGAACACGGAGTTCGCATTCAGGATGACCACCGATCGATCGAAGTGACTCTCGGACGAGCGATAGGGCCGGATACCTTCGAAGTCGAAGCGCTCCCACCCATCGTTCACGTTGTACTTGAGCGTGACGCCGCCCTGCACTCCCGCTATCTCCCAACAATTCGGATCGAGCTGACTGACCGCGAGCGCCCGCCCTCTTGAATCGAACGCCGCGAGGCCATCGACGAACTTCCCATAGTCGAGCGCGTCATAGATGCCGGGCACGATCTTGGGCAAGCAGAAACGGCTGGCATCGTCCGAATGGCCATGAAAGGAGAGCTCGACGAGCAGCTCGTCGTTGTCGATTGCAGTGAGATCGATCTTGTAGTCGTACCCAGGTGCGAACGAGTCGCGCTTCGCGCATCCAGCGAGCGCGATCAGGAGCACGCACAGGGCAACGAACTTCTTGTTCATATCGGCGATGTGCATTTCGACTCGGCATTGCCCACGCGTCGGATACGCAACAGCGAAGCGTCTGCGCAACTTAGCGTGACATGCATCGGTTCATACGAATCTGGCTATCTGACGCCAGCAATACCCGGCAGGTTTGCATTTTGTTTCAGTGGCACGGCGCCGCGACGCTTCTCAATCGACGGCGCGATATGGTTTGATTTGCCACCATCCCAGACCTGCACAAGAGAGAGAAGAAATGCAAAGCTTCTGGACAAAGCGAACGATTGCGGGGTCAGCCCCCTTGCGTTTGATGTCGGCCGGCTTCGCGTTGGCGGCGCTGCTTGCATCGGCAGCTCACGCGCAGGACGACAAGATGACGCCCATTCCGATTCCGCCGCAGCCCAACGCGATCGAGCTCGGCACGGGTCCGCTGCCGGATGCGAAGAACCAGGAGGCGTGGCACAAGCAGTACGGCAGCCACTTCGCGCGCAACGTGACGATCGCGACGCTGACGCCGTTCTTCCCGGATCCCGGCAAGGCGAGCGGCGCGGCGGTGATCGTTGCACCGGGCGGCGGCTTCCGCACCTTGTCCATGGAGAACGAAGGCTGGGACGTGGCGCGTGCGCTGGCGCGCGAAGGCGTCGCGGCGTTCGTGCTCAAGTACCGCCTGATCCAGACGCCGGCCGACATGGGCGAGTTCGAGCGGTCCATGCAGCAGATGTTCTCCGGCGGCGGCGATGCGTCTCCGCCCCCGCGTCGTCCTGAGCCGCGCGACATGCTGGCCGGCATGAAGCCGCAGCTCGACGACGCTCGCGCGGCGTTTGCGCTGATTCGCAAGCGCGCTGCCGAGTGGAACATCGACCCGAACCGCATCGGCATGATCGGCTTCTCGGCCGGCGCGATGCTGACGATGGCGACCACCACGGCCGTGCCCGATGCGAAGCCCGCCTTCATCGGCAACATCTACGGCCCGCTCATGCCGATGGAAGTGCCGGCCGATGCGCCGCCGCTGTTCATCGCGCTGGCCGCGGACGATCCGTTCTTCGCGAACGCCGGCTATGGCCTCATCGACAGCTGGCGAGCCGCGAAGCGCCCCGTGGAGTTCCACCTCTATGAGCAGGGCGGCCACGGCTTCGGCATGTACCAGAAGGAAACGACGAGCACCGGCTGGTTCAACGCCTTCGTGAGCTGGCTCAAGATGCACGGCATGGTGAAGTAAGTCGCGACGACTCGTGCACGGCAGCCGACGCGCGCAATTCGCGTCGGCTGTCTTCCTCAAAGCGCCGCTGGTCATTATGCGGCTGCAACCGTTCTCTCCTCCCTCGGAAAAGCTGCGCGTACCGCGCAAGCGCACGGCTGCCGGCACGCCGATTTGACCGTTCTTGATGCCCGCCCGTCAGGCTTTGGGCTAATGTGTTGCGAGTGCTATCGTTCGCCCTCGCCGGCATTCGCTGGTGGAATGGCTTTCGCCCAGTCCGGCGCGATGTAGCCGTGAGAAAGTGAAGTTACTGACGAGGAAACAAAATGAATCACTTGAAGAGACTGCGCGAAATTGTCTGGTTCTCTCTCCTCGCCCTGATCTTTTCAGCCTCCAGCTTCGCCGCCGACCAACCCCGCAAAGCGCTGTTCATCTACGGCGGTTGGGACGGCCACGCGCCGGAGCGTTTCCGCGACATCATCGTGCCGTGGCTGCAGTCGGAAGGTTTCGAAGTGCGGGTCTCGCCGAACCTCGAGCCGTACACCGATGAGAAGTACATGAGCGAAGTGGACCTGATCGTGCAGATCTTCACTCAGGAAAAAATCACCCCGGCGCAGGTCAAGGGCCTGCTGACCGCCGTCAAGAACGGCGCCGGCATCGCGGGTTGGCACGGCGGCCTTGCCGACGCGTTCCACGAGTCGCAAGCGTACGAGTACATGATCGGCGGCCAATGGGTCTCGCACCCGGGCAACGACGGCGTGAAGTACCGCGTGAACATCATCGATCACGAAGATCCGATCACGTACGGCCTGGACGACTTCGACGTCGTTTCCGAGCAGTACTACATGCACGTCGACCCGAACAACAAGGTGCTGGCGACGACCACGTTCGACGGCAAGCACGACTACTGGGTCGATGGCGCCACCATGCCGGTGGTATGGAAGAAGGTCTTCGGCAAGGGCCGCGTGTTCTACACCTCGCTCGGCCATCAGCCCGAAGTGTTCGACGTGCCTGAGGCGATGACGATCTTGAAGCGCGGCATCCTGTGGGCCAGCCGCAGCAAGTACGAACACACCCCGAATCTGATCACGCCGGTCTATCCGGCGCGCTAACTCGCTCGGTGCGGATCCAGCTTCGGATCCATCGACCCACGATGCGACCGACGGATCGGTCGTTCGTTCTGCGCACCGGAAGGTAACCTGACTTCTCGCGTCCGCCGCGGGTCGACGGCGGACGCTCTTCTCTCGATACCTCCACTCGCGACCGCTCGCCAAGAAAAAGACATCAGGCGTAGCGAGGTCTCACTCGCACCACGACGCAAAGGCTCCGCCAAGGAACCGACCAGCCGGACGATACCGTCCGCGAATGAAAAGAACCTTTGAGGCTAGGACAAATCCCGCGGTCGCGGTTGCTAAGATTTCGGCATTGTCGTTTTCTTCACACTTGTTCGAAGTCGTATCTGCTAAAAACGGACCGCGAGCGCCTTACCACTCACCAGTGCGTGTTGGGCGAGCACCACAACGCAGCTCCTCTTGAAATCACCGCAGGTCCGTCGAGGCATCGTCACGGCTGGGAGCGCCGTTGCTGGACTGTGCGGATGTTTCTCGAAACAACAATCACGACTCTATGTTCAAGAAAGTCCTCTTTGCTTCTTGCGCGCTGATGTTCGCGTGCTCCTGCGGTGCTGCCGGTTGGCCATTCGACGAACAGGCGTATGCCGTCGCCACCCAGTACTGCACCTCGTGTCACGGCGAAGGCTTCGTCGGCGCGCGCGCACCTGCCCTGTCGCGCGGCTCATTGCGGCACGCACAGACCCGCGATGAGATCGAGGAAGTGATCAAGAACGGCATCGTCGCCAACGGCATGCCAGCGTTCAAGGGCGCATTGAGCGATGAGCAGATCGCCTCGCTCGCGAATCTCATCACGACGATTCGGGACTTCTTCGAAACGCAGGCGCAGCAATCGATCGCCAGCTTCGAGAACAAGGTCTTCGAATCCGAGCTCGAGAAGTTCTCCGTCGAGATCGTCGCGAACGGCCTCGAAGTGCCGTGGTCATTTGCGTTCCTGCCTGACGGGCGAATCCTGGTCGCAGAACGCCCCGGCAACTTGCGCTTCGTGAGCAAGGATTCCGTGTCGGAGCCCGTCGCCGGATTTCCGGAAGTGTGGGCTCGGCAGGACGGCGGCTTGATGGGATTGGCACTGCATCCGAACTACAAGCGCAACGGCTGGATCTATGTGTCGTACTCGGAGCCCGGCAGCGAGCTCGGCACCTCGATGACGCGCGTCGTGCGCGGCCGCATCAAGGACGGACGCTGGGTCGATCAGGAGGACGTCTGGGCGCCGACGCCGGCCGACTACATCGAGTCCAACATCCACTTCGGCTCACGGCTGCTGTTCGTGGACGGCAAGCTCATGTTCTCGATCGGCGATCGCGGCCAACGCGACGCCGCGCAGCTCACCTCGAATCCGTTCGGCAAGATCTTTCGCGTCAACGACGACGGCAGCACGCCGAACGACAATCCGTTCGCGCAGCAAGACGGCGCGCTCGGCGCGATCTGGTCGTACGGACATCGCAACCCGCAAGGTTTGGCGCGCGATCCACGCACCGGATTCCTGTGGTCGACGGAGCATGGCCCGAGGGGCGGCGACGAGCTCAACCTGATCAAGAAGGGCGCGAACTACGGCTGGCCGGTCGTGACGCATGGCGTCGATGACGACGGCTCGATCATCAGCAATGAAACTTCGCGCCCGGGCATGGAAGACCCAGCCGCCTACTGGACGCCGTCGATCTCGCCGTCGGTCATCGCGTTCTACACGGGCAAGCGCTTCCCACGCTGGCGCAATCACATGCTGCTCGGCTCGCTGACCTCGCAGGAGCTGCGTCGCGTGGAGATCAAAGGAGATCGCGCGGTGAAGCAGGAAGTCTTGATTCCCAACTTCGGCCGTATCCGCGACATCCACACCGGACCCGACGGCTACATCTATGTCGCCATCGAGCGCTACGGCAAGATGGGTCAGATCGTGAGATTGGTGCCCGCGAAGAAGTAACGCGCTGCGCGCCTCGCGAGCGGCAGCTCTCCGCTCTCTTTATATTTCCGACGTTGTCTACGCTGAGCCTGGCCATCGTGGCCAGGCTCAGCACTTGTATCCTCTCCAGAAGCGAGCCCGCTTCCGCTCGGTATCTAGGGAAGCAAATCCATCAGCCGCTGCGCTTCCCGCTTCAGCGTGGCGTCGCCTTCCTCGAGCACTTCGCTCAGCATGTGCCGCGCGCTATCGGGATCGCCCATGTCGATGAACTGACGCGCCAGGTCGAGCTTGGTTTGCACTTCGCTGTGCGTCGCGGGCTCCGGTGCGGGCGCAGCGCCTTGGTTCACATCGGACTGTGAAGAGTTGGGCCCTTGTCCTTCCGGTCGTTTCATATCGTCGTCTGCTCGCTTCGCGATCCGGCTTGATGATCTCACCTTTTGTTCGCCGGTTCACTCGGCTGTAAAAACCATCGAGCGAGCGCCCGCGAACGCGAGCAAAGTTTTCCGATTTACATTCCCGAGCGAGCGATTCGTTCGGCGCGACGGACAAAAGAGGACACTTTGCGTGGCTCCAGCGACGCCTCTGCACGCGTCACGCAAGCGCTTGGCCACAGCCTATGGCCTAGAGTCTACAGCCAAAGAATGCAGCGCCTACGTAGCGAATAAGGGAATGTGCTTGACGCAGGACTCATCCGTCAGCACGAGGAGTAATCTGCGGTCGGCAACGCTCACCGCTGACTTGGAGGTCGTCTCATGCGCTCGCGTTCGCTCATTTGCATCTGCCTACTGATCGCCATACAAGGCATGTTCACGATTCGGGCGAGCGCCATGCCCGCCTTCGCACGGCAGTACAACATCAGCTGCGTTGCCTGCCATCAAGCCTTCCCGCGCCTCAATGCGTTCGGCGAACAGTTTGCGGCCATGAATTACCGACTGCCGCAGTGGCGCGACACCATGATGGATCTCGGCGACTCACGCCTTGCACTGCCGAAGTCGTTGCCGCTCGCCATCCGTGCACAGGTTTTCGTGCAAGGACGAGACGAAGGCGCCGACATCGACGTCTCCACCGGCGCACGCACGGCGGATACGAGTTTCGACTTTCAGGCGCCCTATCTCATCAAGCTGCTCTCGAGCGCGCCGCTCTCCGAGCACATCACGTTCTACTTCTACGGAATCTTTGCCGAGAAAGGCAGCAACAACGAAGCGCTCATCGAGGACGCGTGGTTTCGACACGATGACGTATTCGGCACCGGCATCGGTGCGCAGCTCGGGCAATTCCAAGTATCCGACCTGATGTTCCCGCGCGAAGTACGGCTCACGTTTCAGGACTTCTATGCTTATCGAGCTGCTGGCGTGACCTACGATCGCGGCATCATCCTGGATCGCAGTGCCGGTCCGCTCGACATCGCCGTCGGCTTCGTCAACGGCAGCGGCATCGAGCAGAACTTCCCGATCGACAGTCCTGGCTATCGTCGACCCGATCGACTGTTCGACAACGACTCACGCAAGTCGATCTTCGGCCGCGTCGGTTTCGACATCGGCCCTGTGGGCGTCGGCGTGTTCGGACTCACCGGCGAACAGCGCGGCGCGAGCGGCGAAGCCGGTCAATCGACCAGCGTGCGCAACACGGACAAACGGATCGTCGGGCTCGATCTCTCCGGAAACCTCGCCGGCAACGTGCATTGGTACGCGCAGGCGCTGTGGAATCGCTGGGATGACTTCCTCGATGAGACACCCGGCAAGGACTACGAGTGGTTCGGCGGCTTCGCGGGCATCGACTACATCCGCAACGAACGCTGGGCGTTCTCGCTACTCTACAACTACGCGGATGCCGGCGACTTCGACGACACCGACACGATCTTCAAAGGCATCGCGATCAATTCGGTGACCGTCGGCGCTTCGTACTACTTCATGCGCAACCTCAAAGGCGTGCTCGAGGCCAACGTCGATCTGCTCTCCAAGGACACGAGCGGCCCACCGTTCGTCGGGCACCAGACGAAGGAGCACTACATTCTGATCGGACTGGATGCGGCGTATTGAGGCGCGCCGAGGGGGCCGGAGGCTGGAAGCGGAAGGCTGGAGGCAGGAGGACAAAGCGCGCAGTGCGCGCCTTGTTCCGGCCAGAGCCCAGTGCCCAGCAGGCCCGGCAGTAGCCCGAAGTCTGTAGCCCGTAGCCTGTAGCCCGAAGTCTGTAGCCCGTAGCCCGTAGCCTGTAGCCCGCAGTCTTGAGAGCACGACCCGCACCCTTCTCTGACCAGCACCCAGAGCCCAGTGCCCAGCGCCCGGCGGTAGCCCGAAGTCTGTAGCCCGTAGCCTGTAGCCCATATCCTGTAGCCCGCAGTCTTGAGAGCACGACCCGCGCCTTCTCTGGCCAGCGCCCAGAGCCCAGAGCCCAGCGCCCGGCGGTAGCCCGTAGCCCGTAGTCTTGAGGGCGCGACCCGCGCCCTTCTCTGGCCAGCGCCCAGGGCCCAGTCCCCAGGGCCCAAAGAGAATATGTCGTATAACGCGCCCCTCCGGCCTGTGACCCGGGATCGTATACAAGTACTATTCGCACCTTTCGCGACACTCGATACTGGATTCGCTCCATGACCCACACCGCCGAGCCGGCCTGGGGCCGCGCCGTCGCCGACGGCATCGCCCTCGAAGGACCGGCGACACACGACATCACGAATACCAACGAGCACCACGGCAGGAACGGCGGCTACCGTCGTGAGGCGCAATGAGCGAGCGTCCAGTCCTCATCGCGGGCGCCGGCATCGGCGGCCTCGCCACCGCGCTCACGCTCCACCAGATCGGAGTCCCGTGCCACATCTTTGAAACCGTCCCGGAGCTCAAGCCGCTGGGCGTGGGCATCAACCTGCAGCCCAACGCCGTGCGCGAGCTCTACGAAATGGGCATCGGCCCGGAAGCACTCTCCACCATCGGCGTCGAGACGCTCGAATGGGCGCTGGTCGGTCTCAACGGCAAGGACGTGTACACCGAGCCGCGCGGTTTGCGCGCCGGCTACAACTGGCCGCAGTACTCCGTCCATCGCGGCAAGCTGCAGATGCTGCTCTATCGCGCGGTGCTGGAGCGGATCGGACCGCAGGCAATCACCACTGGCGTCAAGGTCACCGGCTATCGCAATCACCCGGACGGCAAAGGCGTCACCGCGCTCTTGCAGAACCGCGACGGCGAACGCTGGGAAGCGGCAGGCCGCCTGCTGATCGCCGCCGACGGGCTGCATTCGGCCGTGCGCCAGCAAATGCATCCGGCGCAGCCGCCGATTCATTGGGGCGGCGCGATCATGTGGCGCGGCGTCACGCGCGCCAAAC
>Ga0207866_1000343_pt1 | contig 70691 bp, 70 predicted proteins | sample HigsolmetaAR203D_FD_184835 | JGI IMG/M metagenome (GOLD analysis project Ga0207866, IMG submission 184835) | Ionic liquid and high solid enriched microbial communities from the Joint BioEnergy Institute, USA - AR20-3-D (SPAdes) (version 2) ...
ATTCCTTGCAGAAATAACCTGAATCCATCGAATCCCTCCAGAAAATGGTCATCAAACAAAAGACGGGAGCTACAGGAACTCCCTCATCAACTGGTGTTTATTCATTGAATTCATGACCGCAAAAACGGCAAATCTTTGCCCTTGCCTTTACAAGCTCGGCACATTTCGGGCATTCTTTCGTGTCTGCCGTAGATGCCGAATGATGTTGAATGGCCGACACTTCCTGTTCAATCAGTTCTTGCTGATTAAGCATATGGCGTTCGTATAGCTGGCGTTGATGAGACATTTCAGCTTGGTAGTAATCCTCCAAGTGTTTCAATTCTTCTCGCAGTTTGGCAAGTTCAGATTCAATGGCTTCACAGTGTTTTGCCGCTTCTTTCTGCTTCTCCATTGCCGTTCTGCGAATGGAAAGCCCCTTGCCGCGAAAGATAGCACCCAGGATGATGCAAAATACACCTACTAAGCACATGATCATACCTACCGCTAAAACATCACTCTTGGACTCTTCGGTAGCCATCATGATTCCGATCAAGGCGGCCAGTGATCCGATGATGAATCCGACCCAGCTAAGCAGGATCAAAAAGCCGCCACCCAATTCTCCTCCGATCCCCACACTTCGGTACCGATCCAGTTCCTGCTCTTTTAACCGGATATCGTTGTTGATGCTCTCCAGTTTGATCCTGTACTCTCGTTCCAGTTGCTCCAGCTTCATCTTGAAAGCGTCGGAGGTATTAATGGTTCTCACAAATTGTTGCAAGGGAAAGCCCGTCCTTTCTTGGCATACTATCGAAGCAGGGTTATGACTGTTTCCGGGGTATGGATTGCTTGTGCCAGCATGGCCTGCGATGCTTGTGATAGAATTTGGCTCTTCGTAAGTTCCATCATTTCCTTGGCCATGTCCGCATCTGTAATTCTCGATTCCGCCGCCGCAAGATTGACCCTGTAGTTCGAGGCGTTGTTATGGATGTGCTCCAATGCGTTTTGATAGGAGCCAAACTTTGATCGTTCTGCGGACACTTTATTGATAGCATCGTCAATCTTTCCAATCGCTTCTATCGCTTTCTCTGGCGGATCAACCGCAATATCATCGATGCCAAGTGCTGTGGTACGGGCATCCGTTAACTTGATTTTGTATGTATCACCGGCATCAGGGCCAACCTGTAAGATCACATCACTAGATTGGATGGGTAACGTGGTGGAGTTGGGGTCTATCGTTGCTTCAAATTGAACAACGATTTCTGTCCATACGCCGCCTCCATCCGAGAAGTTGGGCGAGTCGGACAGGTCATTCCCGAGAATATTCTCTGGCGGCACTCCGACATAGGGAGTACCGGAGTAGGAAACGAGCTTCGTAGCGTAAACCTCTGACTCCTGATATCCAGTGAGTCCGTTTACCCTGACCGCGGTGATATTGTTGCCAAATCCCCATGTTTCCGCTCGTGTCTTAAACGTGTTGGTGGCAAGATCAACAGAAAAATGATAAGGTTCGCTGGAATCTGGAGGCGGGGCCGGAGTAGACCAGTAGACGCCATTCACCAGATCGGCGATGGAAAAAGTCTCTTCGTAGATGGTGTTGATCCCGGATTGCTCAAAGATGGTGATGCTGACCGCATTGGCCAGATTGACAACGGTAAGTCCCGATGGTGGAGTATCTGATACGTTGAGTAAGTGGATTCCGTTGAAGTGGGTGTTGTTTGCGATGTCATTGATGGTGTTCTTGATTTGATCGATTTCTTCCTGAATACGTAGTCTGTCGTCCGATGTTAACGTCCCGTTTGCCGCTTGCAAGGCAAGCTCTCGTAATCTCTGAAGATTCGGATTCTGTATCTCGGCGAGGCCCGATTCAGCCGTTTGTACGAGAGAAATGCCGTCCTGTATATTCCGCTCAGCCTGTTCCAATCCTCTAATTCTGGCCCTCATTCGTTGTGAAATGGACAGGCCTGCGGCGTCATCTGCCGCTTTGTTTATGCGGAGTCCCGAGGATAGTTTTTCAATTGAAATGGCAGTACTTTTATTGTTCCTTTGAAGTTTATTTAATGAAGTCAGTGCTGTAGCGTTATGATTTATCCGCAACTGACAGTCACCTCCAAAGCCACTTCCATGCAACATTAAGAAAACCAAAAATTCACAGATACAAGTTCATTATATTAACTTTATCGGTAAGAAATAAAGGGAAATTTATGTTTTGATAAGATAATATGTTTCTGATCAAATCTCTACTCTAGTGGTAGAGGTGATAGGCGTGTCTGATTTTTTGAAACTTGTCGGGGAGCAAATACGGTACATCAGAAAATCGAAGGGACTCACACAGGAGGCATTAGCTAATCAATGTGGTTTTCAATATTCGTATCTCTCAGACATTGAACGTGGTGAACGAAACATATCACTAGAGACACTAGAGAAGATTATTAACGCATTAGGGATCTTGCCGGTCGAGATTTTTACCTTCAAGCACGCCGACACCGACAATGAACTCATTGAAAAGCGTTTGGTCATTGAATCACTCCAAGCGTTATTGCATGACCGAAATGTTAGTGAAGTCAAATTCATTCACCGGGTCGCAATTGACTTTATAAATACCGTCGATCAGGCTAAAAACAGATAAACAATCCCGGCCCTATATAAGCAAAAAATGCAGACATTTTCTCTCGGCACCATGCCGTATTTTTTGAAGGAGGGGGCCTGCCGTTTCATGCCCCACCGGGTTCTATATGGACTGTGATCTACTGATTCATTGGTAGATTGCAGTCCTTCTTTTTGTTTTTGTCGCCTTATTAAGCGTTACAGCGAGCAAGGAAGTTGAAAGGCTTCCTACACAGAGAGGAGGTGAATCATGATGATCAGGCGTTGTCGTTGTGTATGAAAGCTCAGTCGCAGTGTGGTGGTTAATCATGGCTTTTTACAGTGAACAAATTCTTGCAAATCGGAGGGAGTCTGCATGGAAGTGAAAATCTATGTTGCCAATCTGGCGAAGTACAATGAAGGAAAATTAGTTGGTGAGTGGCTGACACTGCCGCTGAGTCGTGAGGAATTGGAGGAACGATTAAAGGGGATTTTGGGCGAGGATGAGGAATACGCCATCCACGATTACGAAGCACCTTTCTCCATCAGTGAGTATGACGATGTGTTTGCGATCAATGAAGCCGCCGCTGTTATGGCTCACTACGAGAGCAGGGTTGTTATCGCTCTTTGTGAATGCGTGGACAACGTGGAAAAGGTTGTGCGGCTGTTGGAGAGCGGCGACTACAGTGTGTATTTAGACGTGGACAACTTATGTGATGTCGCGGCAGAAATGATCGATGAAGGTTGCTTTGGTTCCGTTCCTTCCTCACTCGTTTGCTACATCGATTATGAAAGTATCGCCAGAGATTTGAAGATGGATGGTTGGCACATGAATTACGAGCTGAGAGTTGCCGTCCGCCCGCATTCTTAATCACGCCGTTCATTTGTAACAAGGATTTGTGTAATGGTGCCTGCTTGAATCAAAGCGGGTTATTTGTCGTTGCGAAAAAAGCGAAAACGACCGGTTGCAAGACAACGGGACGATGAAAGGAGGTGAGATGACTATGAGGGATTTGTTGAAAAGGCTGGAGTTGAAACAGGCCGATCTGCTTGTCAGGGAACGGTTGCTGAGAAACTCTGACATGAACCACCCAAGAAACATGTTCAGCCTACAACAGGTTCGGGAGGAGCTTAAAACCCTGCAAATTAAATTGGACATGATCGACATCCTGCGGTCGATTGAACTCGAAACCAACAAGAAAGGAACTGTAACACATGCAACAGAGCAAAATGAATCTGTCTGATGACCTTGTAGTGCTGTTAAATCGGTTGGCTCTGAACGGAGACATTCGAATGGCCGGTCACGTCTTGCACGCATACGTCATCCGCTTCTGGAAGATTGAGAGGGATGTGGCAACCAGATTCGTCATTCGCTACTTTGAAAAGCACTATCCAAAACAGTTACAGCGGTATGTGAAAAAGAGAAGTCAACGGAACTGAGTGGCTCTTCTGCACTGATTCATGGCAGAAGGGCTATTTTTATGCCATTAGAGGGAGTGAAAGGTCGTGAATTATCAGGCATTTAAATGCAACAGCCAAAAGGAATACCTCGGTTTCTGCGAGGAGAAGGGGTTCATCTACAGCGTACAGATCGATGAAGGTACGTATGCCATTGTCGCACTTAAAGAAGCAACAATCACCCTCTTGATCACTTTTTGTGTGCAGAAAACCACCAGTCAGGATTGAAGGCCGGGATAATTAGATGCTGATCCTGATGCAAGAAAACACATTACGTGAAAGGAGGTGAAACAAAATGGATCGCCTGAGATTTCTGAAGGAAAGAAAAAGACAGCTGATGCTAACCCGACGTTTGCTGGACAAGGATGCCCCGCTCAACACATGGGAAGGAATGCAGTACGCCCGTGTGCTGGTAGAGCTCGTGCTCATCCAGTTGGAGATTGATCAGATTGAAAAAGAAAAAGCCGCCCGTTAAAGGAGCGACTAAAAGGAAATCTCAGTTTCATCTTATCCCAATTTTATCATATCACGCAAGAGGAGGAGAAAGCGGTTCCTCCCCTTTGCATATTCAGGAGGTATAATCGATGAATCATTACAATACGATCAAAAAACTGTTTGCACAAACGCTTGCTGAGCGACCCGGCTCTTACATTGTAGAAGAACTCTTTACCCGCTTCTCGTCGATTGCCGATCTGATGTCGGTCACGGAGCAAGAATTGATGCAGATTAAAGGCATCGGCAAAGTACGGGCAAAACAAATCCTGGCCGCCCTTGAACTGGCGAGAAAGTTGAATGTTCCAGCGGAATCGCCGTATATCATCAGAAGCCCCCGTGACGTTGCCAAACTACTGATTCCTGAAATGCGGTATTTGCAATGCGAGCATTTTGTTGTGCCTTTTCTCAACACAAAGAACGGTGTCATTGCGAGGGAAACTATTTCGATTGGCAGTTTAAACGCTTCAATCGTTCATCCCCGCGAAGTATTCCGATCAAGTATCAAACGGAGTAGTGCTTCTATCATTGTAGCACACAATCATCCGAGCGGTAATCCAAGCCCCTCTACCGACGACGTTCAGATAACACAACGTCTTGTAGAGGGAGGTAACATCATCGGCATTGAGGTGCTGGATCATGTCATTATTGGCGGCGATCAGTACTACAGTATGAAAGAGCACGGTCTGATTTAATGTTTACACAACGCGGTATTGTCGGTCAATTCAGATCGGCGATATCACGTTTGCGTGTATGCAATCTGAATCAACAGACAGTTCAACCTGTATATCAGATGATGGGCCGCTCGCTAACGCTCGCGGCCCCTACCGTTACAGAAGACCACCCCACCGCCCCTGAGGGGCCCGCAAGGACTACCGCCCTTGCATCCCGTCACCTCGCCGGTGGGCGAGCCCAGCTAACGCTGTGGTCATTCAATAGTGTTGGCGAATAGAGACGCTCGTCAAGGCTTCCACAAGCTCGGCTTCGCCTCGGCCTTGACGGCTTTCTGCTAGCCATGTTTGGTAAGGTTGAAGAAACATCACGTCATCGTCATTATATTCGGCCAAAATGATGGCAGGTATCCTCAACAGCTTTTTAAGATCGGAGTAATGTCGGTAAAACGATGCTTTTGAATAGTATCGTTTGCATTTTTTGAAGCCGCAATCCAGCAATAAACGGAGAAATCTTATCAGCCGATGTTTAGTATGGATTGGGGCGTGAGAACCTTTGATGCACTGTATGACCTGGTCAGAAGAATCAAAGACCGGTAACTTTGGCAGTTTCTTCGACCATTCCATAAGCACTTCATGAAGTTTTTGTTCATCAAGCAGTTGAGTCAGCAGATGATGTCTACTGATTCGAGTCATCTGCTCTTGTGTGAGATCAAACCGGTAACTCATGATGCCCTCGGGAATGGAAATGGACTTCGTATAATCGCACCCTGCAAAAGCATCACTTGGCCGCATGACTTTCTTCCCCTGACCACGGAATTCCGTCAGGAAGGTAGCTTTTGGGCCGATATGATACACCCATTTGTTCGGGGCGTTATACAAGATACATTCCGCTGGAGGAATGTCTTCGCGATAAAAATCCCGATTCCCAAGGAATACATTCTTGCCGATCGTGAGCTTGTCGACTTTGCAGGAGGGCAGGTGATGCAAACAATCTCTTGATAAACCGACCTGATTAGCAATCACTGAACATATTTTTTCTAAAAAAGAAGGGATGTCTCCGATACCCACATTCTCGTCATAATCTCCATACATGAGCAGTGAGGGAACATCGACCTGAACTTTGGCAATTTTATAATGCTTTTCTGTGCGGCTTGGCAAAAGCTCTACAGACACACAACGACGAGTTTGCTTATTTTCAAGACGTAGAACAGAGCTATCGGACATTATGAGTGGCATTCGGAATTCGATAAACTGTATCAACAGGAATACCTCCCTATGTATCTTGATTATGGTTTTTGGCTGTTCTCTTTTTAAGTGTAATGCTATAATTTCATTAGGCATTTTATTTAGTCGTTTTACCGGCGTCCTCGCTGGAAAAACGGCTTTTTTTGTTTTTGAATGAATCTTTATGGACTTTGAGCGGCGGAAGATCAACATCAGAGAAATGAATCTCGCTCATCCCGAGAATTTCCTTCAGTTGGTTGTAATTCTCGTAATAGGTTGTATGGCAATATTTCTGTTTGCAGTAGCTCTTGCCGTTCATATGCAGTTCGTAAAGAAATGCAATCAACATGTTCTTTTTCCTGACGTTGAGTCGCTGCGAATTGATGGTCTCAATCATTTGGTTTAATGATGACTGCTTGATCGGCTTGGTCACACCTAACGAGTCGAGCCCTTCTTGAAGCACCTTGACAGCGAACTTCGGATTCAGCAACTCTTTGGCAAGTCTTTTGGGGCTCTGATTTCTCATCTCTTCGTAGGAGAGCTCAATCTCAAAGCGTAAAATCCCTTCGGCATCCTTTTGGTGCTGGTTCTTGCCGGGGTAGTTTGCTTTCTGACCAACTTCAGCACACTTATCGTAGAATTTGTAAATCCTTTTGTTTTTCCTCGACTTCCGTTGATAAACAACGGACTCCAATCTGTTGCTTTCGGCGGCCCTGTAAGGAATCGTCTTGTACCCGCCGGGCTTTTGAATGGTGGACAACATTTTCAGGTAATCTTGTAAATGAGGGCCCACATTAAAGTTCTTGCAGATATGCAGTTTCTCGACTTCCCACATATCAAAATGCGGCACTTGTGAGAGTGGAATCCGCAACAACTTTGCGACGTAGCGACGCAACTTCCTGAGCGTCGGCTCCACTTCGGCTTGTTTCAACTCATAGACGTTGCTACCATGCAGAAAGCGAGGCATAGACAGTTCTACCTTAAGCCATGCACGATTCAAGTCATCTTCCTTGTAGGAGTATACGATGCGAGGCTGAGTGTCATCTTGTGTATTGAACAACTCGCATCTGACCATTTTCCGCCGCATCGTCTTCTTGATTTCCGTCCAAGACACTTGCTCAATTTGTGCTTCTGTAAGTTTAAGTTGTATGTCGAATTTCACAGTATCAATCATAGTTTTGACCTCCTTATGTACGTAGTCACGAACGGTTTCTGACCTATTAGTTGTTATGATGCATTTCAAATTGATTATGGTTATGGACATGTTGTCATTCTTGCGTTTCAGCGTCATTACAATCTGGAGGATCTCTATTATTTTTCAAATAATCGTCCAGGATTTTCGCCAGCTTGGAAAGAAACTGTTGTTCTGCTCGACGTTTCTCTTGAACTACTTCATGTGGGTAGATATCACTTGGAATGAACGCCGTCTCCCGACAGATGAATATATAGGGACTCTTGACCACGATCAGACACCCCCCTTTTTTGTAAACAATTTGTTTTACATTACTTGATAATATTATTTATCACAAAAATTTTATGTTGTAAATATTAAAATTTACGAATATACTAGTTTTGAGGTGATATAAAGTGAATATTGCTGAACTTATCAAATCAAAAAGAACGGCGAAGGAACTAAGTTATCGTGAATTGTCGGAGCTGACGGGGGTATCTCACACCTACATCCGCGATGTTGAAATGGGCAAATATGCACCCTCATTTGAAAATGCGGAAAAACTCGCAAAAGTGCTTGGAATTGAGATTGAACAGATTGTATTGCTAATCTATCAATCTCAGATGAGACAAACTCTTTTTGATCTGATCACTGCATGTCATAAGTATCAGATTAAGCTGACATACGATGAGTGGTTAAAAACAAGTCTACCATTGCAACCATTGAATCAAGATAACCAATCAATAAACGATTTCGCCGTAAATGTTTTGAATCGGTTACATTTGATTGCTAATCAAGAAGAGCTCAAACATCGTCTAAATCTCCTTTCCGAAATCAACTCACTTGACTACGATCAAGAAATTTTCAATCTTATTTCGGATATCGTGGCGGTAATTCACGTTACTTCAAAGCTTGCAGACACCAAGTATACAGTCCATAAATTTCAACCACTTCTTGATGAATTGAAAAATGAAATAAAAGCGAAGATGGAGGGGGATAAACTTGGAGAGTAATAAAGCAGCGGCCATATATGCCCGGGTAAGTACTGAAGAACAAGCAACGGAAGGATACAGCATCCCGGCCCAAATCTCTGAGCTTGAGAAATACGCCGATCTTCATGGCATTGAAATTGTTGCCAGATACATTGATGAAGGTGTCAGCGGCAAAAGTATTCAAGGGCGACCGCAAATGAAGAAATTGTTGAGAGACGCCGGCAATCAAACTTTTGATTATGTATTGGTCTTCAAACTTGATCGCCTCGCCCGAAAATTGAAGGACTCATTGGACATTATCGAAACCTTGGAGAAAAACAACGTCAAACTAATCAGCTTGCATGAAAACTTTGACGTTTCCACACCGATAGGACGAACCGTATTCCAGATGATTAGCTCCATCTCCGAACTGGAACGTAATACAATCGTTACCCGTGTGAAAATGGGGATGGCCGAACGTGCTAAGCAAGGAAAATACAATGGCGGCAGGATATTGGGTTACGATGCAGTTAACAAGGAGCTTGTCGTTAATGAGGAAGAAGCTCATATTGTGCGGATAATCTTCAATTACGCAGAACAGGGTATGGGATTAAAGGCGATTACACGTCGTATCAACGAAATGGGATATCGAACAAAGAACCACAACCCGTTCAACGTCCTGGGTGTTAAAAATATATTGAATAACCCCATTTACATCGGAAAGATCAGATTCAACCAATTGGAGAACTGGTCGGAGAAAAGAAGAAAAGGGAAAAATCCAGACTACATACTCGCAGATGGTACACACCAACCAATTATTTCACACGAACAATGGGAAAATGTCCAGCGGCTGATGAAAAAACGGTCTTACAAGCCAACCCGCTCCCATACACCCTTTATTCTGGCCGGATTACTGCGGTGTCCTGCCTGCGGTCATGGCATGGTTGCCGGAAGATCCAAAGGGGCAACCGGCCAAACCTATCGTTACTACAATTGCGGACAACACCACAACAAAGGGAAAACTGTATGCAGTCCACACGGGATACGGGCGGATGTAGCGGAGCAACAAGTGTTTGATGAGCTTTCCCGAATCGTAACAGACGATTACCTGCTTGAAAAGCTGGTGAAAAAGATCAACTCTGACAGAATGAATGCTGAGAAACCTCTTCTCGAACAGAAGAAACTCATTGAAGGCAAACTCGCCAAAACACAGAAGAAACTCGATAACCTCAAGGAAAAAATCATGACGGATACCGATCTTTTGGAAATGTTCAAGCCGAATTTGATAGCACTTCAAGACGAGCTTAAAACTCTCCATCAACAGCGAGAAAGATTGGTCGATCAGCTGGACAATCAGGAAACGGAACCCGTCGACTTCCACGCTCTAAAGAAATTGCTCTCTGATTTCCACAACGTGCTCATGAGTGTTGATCCCGATGAACAGAAGTCACTGCTCCGGCTGATCATCAAAGATATCCAGATTACAAAAGAATCGCCCAGAAAAATCGGGCGACGTGTGACTCAGATCAATTTACTGTTTGATTTCACGATTGAAGCTTTGCAATCCCGCTCCTATGAGTTATTGCAAAAGGTCTACCACAATTATGACTATATTACCGATTTCGACCCTAGCGTGCTGGACGGCGTAACCTACTCAAATTTTAATAAAACCGGGATCGGGGAGGTGATGAACTCCCTTAACATTTTACCATTAGCGATGATACGGTTCTCCCCGGTTGATCCGATACGCCCGATACACCTGCTCCAGCAGGATCAACCGCACCAGTTGATGGGGAAACGTCATCTTGGAAAACGACAGCAGCACGTCCGCCCGCTTCAGCACCTCCGGCGAGAGGCCCAGCGAGCCGCCGATGACAAACGCCACCTGGCTTTTGCCGTACGTAGCCAGGCGGTCCAACTCGCTGGCCAGCTTCTCGGACGACCACATCTGCCCTTCGATGGCGAGCGCGATCACGTACTGGTCGGGTTTGAGCTGGGCGAGGATGCGCTCTCCCTCCTTGCGCTTCACCTGCTCCATCTCGACTTCGCTGAGCACTTCCGGCGCTTTTTCGTCGGCCACCTCCACCACCTGCAGCTTGCAGTAGGCGGAGAGGCGCTTGCTGTATTCGTTGATTCCTTCACGCAGGTATTTTTCTTTCAGCTTGCCCACGGCGACCACGGTAATGTTCATGGGCTACATTCCTTTCACGCGCAGGAGAGCAATTTTGCCCTCGGCACCGCACACCCGGCAGCGCTTGTCCAGGGGGCCGCCTTCCACTTCCTCGGCCCGATACGTATCCGGCGCCGCCTCAAATTGATCCACGTACTCGTCGATCTCCTGGTCGACGTGCTCCATGCAGGCAAACCGCACCGGGTGTGCCGGATGCAGTTCCACCTCTGTTCCCGCGATGCGGATCGTTTGTGCGGTAGGCTGTTCGTTTGTGTTTCTGGTCTTCTGCTCCATGTGTTTCCGCTCCTTTTCCTGTTCGTTACCCGTCCTTATTCTACCCCAGTTCCAGGAAAGGTCAATTGACGCTGTCCGTTCCGGAAAAACGCCTCTGCCATTCCCCGCGAAAGGAGGCGGGCCGACCGGATCGCCAGGTATGGTCCGGAATCCCGCCCGCCTTTCCTACAGAATCGGCGACAGCAGCCGCGTCAGCGACTCTTTCAGCCGGACGACAACCGGCCGCTGCTCGTACGCCTCCAAGGTCACTTCCGTACAGACGGCCAGGTCCTGACGGAAAATCTGTTCAAGATGGGTGGCCAAATCCGTATCAAACAGAAAGGCATTCGTCTCAAAATTGATCTTGAAGCTGCGAATGTCCAGGTTGGCACTGCCGACCGAGGCGATTTCACCGTCGACGACCATCATTTTGGCGTGCAGGAAGCCCTTGTCGTACCGGAAGCAGCGGACGCCGCTCTTCAACAGTTCGCCGATGTAGGATTGGGACGCCCAGTAAACCAGTTTGTGGTCGGCGCGGCCGGGGATCATGACCCGGACGTCGACCCCGGACATGGCTGCCATCTTCAAGGCCGTCAGCAAGCTGTCGTCCGGGATCAGGTAAGGTGTCTGCACATAGATGCGCTTTTTTGCCTTGTAGATCATTTTCAGGTAGCCGTGCTTGATTTGCTGCTTTTCCGAATTGGGACCGCTGGACACGATCTGGACGCCCACGCTGCCGGCCGGGATCGGTTCGGGGAAGTACCGCGGCCGCTCCTCCATCCGCCGCGTCGCGGACAGGTTCCAATCGAGGAAAAAGCGGGCCTGCAGCATGGGAACGGCACCGCCGGTCAGCTTCAGATGGGTGTCCCGCCAGTAGCCGAGCCGTTTGTGCAGTCCCAGGTACTCGTCGCCGATGTTGAATCCGCCGATGAAGCCGGTCCTGCCGTCGATGACGGCGATTTTCCGATGGTTGCGGAAGTTGACCCAGATATTCACGTAGGGAATCCGCGACGGGAAGAACGCGGCCACCTGTCCGCCCTCCTTCACCAGCGGGCGGAAGAAGCGGGTAGACAAGTGGGAGCCGATCGCGTCGTACAGCAGTCGAACCTCCACTCCCTGCCGCGCCTTGTCGGCCAGGGCCCGGATGAGCCGTCTGCCCAGTTCGTCATTGCGAAGGATGTAGGTCGTGATATGGATATGGTCACGCGCTTCGCCGATACTCTGAAACAGCGCGTCAAACAGGCTGCTGCCGTCGGTAAACACCTCGACCGCGTTGTCCTGGGACAGCAGCGCGGCGTCACTGGCCGCATTCATCAGGATCATATCCCGATGATCGCGCATGGCCGGATCGCGAAAGGACAGCGTTCCGTTTTCCAGCTGCCGCATCTGCTGCTCCACCGCCTCCTGAAACCGGGAAAACTCGCCTTCGCGCAGCCTGTACAGCTTCCGCCTCGTCAATTTCTGTCCAAACAGCAGGTAAAACACGAATCCCAGGCCGGGCAAAAACAACAACACCATCAGCCACGCCCAGGTGGCGGCAATGTTGCGCCTCTCCATAAAGATGAGAATCGCCGCCAGCAGCAGGTTGGCTATCGTCAAGAGGGAAACGATTTGTTGAAACAGTTCCATATCCCACATCCGTCCCTTTGCCTCGGACGCTCCCATCTGCGGGGGACCGGGCACAAGGTGTCTCCTTTTCGCTCCACATTTCTTTCATTGTAACACGATGTACGGTACTGCATGCACTTGGTCACAAGCAGCAGGCTACGGAGAGCGGATGGTCACGCAAAACGGGTGCCGATCCGGTCGACACCCGTTAGGGAAGAACGTGCTGTTGGTTTTTTTGGGAAGCAGTTGCTTGAGCAGTCCGGTTGGAACTACGTCACCGCTCCGGCGTATTGCCCAGAGTGGCGGTCGTTGTTTTCAGGAAGCCGTCCCGGTAGTAGGTGATTTCGATCTTGTCACCCGGCTTCTTGTTCAGGGTCAGGTATTTGCGCAGTTGGGCGGCGTTGTTGATTTCCTTGCCGTCCAGCTTGACGATGACGTCATACATGCGCAGGCCAGCTTGACCGGCCGGCGAGAATCTGGTCACTTCGTCGCGAATGACGACGCCTGCTTTCACGCTGTCCGGCAGATTCAGCGTCTCTTTCCAGTGATAACGGGGAACGTTGGTCAAATCGTAAGGCGCAATGCCCAGATACGGTCGTTTCAATTGGCCGTACTGCATCAGTTGGGCGACAATCGTCTTCACGTCGTTGATCGGGATGGCAAAGCCCAGACCCTCAATGCCTTCCTGGGAAATCTTCAGCGTATTGATTCCGATTACCTGTCCGTAGATGTTGACCAGCGCACCGCCGCTGTTCCCCGGGTTGATCGCCGCGTCCGTCTGCAGGACGTCCAGCTCCCAGTCATCCTGCCCGTCCTTGTCCACGTCAATCGGCATGGAGCGCTGCAGCGAACTGATAATGCCCTGTGTAACGGTGCGGGAGAACTCCATGCCAAGCGGGTTGCCGATGGCGATCGCCGGTTCGCCCACTTTCAGCGTGCTGGAGTTGCCCAGTTCCGCCACCTTCGTCACCTTGGAGCCGTCGATTTCCAGCACGGCTAAGTCTGTAAACGCGTCGGCTCCCAATACTTTTGCGTCCACCTTGTCCCCGGACGGGAGGACGACCTCCACTCTTTCTGCATTGGCAATCACGTGGTTGTTGGTAATGATGTGCGCTTTGCCGTCTTTTTTCTCAAAAACAACGCCAGATCCTTCATCGCGCTTCAGCGACTCCTGGTTGAACCAGTTGACCACCCGGCGGACGTTGATCACGCCGACGACCGCATCTTCCACTTTTTCCACGGCCTGCACCGTCGCCGTGTTGACCTCGACGGAAATTGGCTGCGTAAACAGATTGGCCGCTGAATTGGTCATGGCATTGGCCGTGCCTTTCTCCACTGTGGAGAGGTATCCCGATTTGGAGAGGGTCGGGAGCATCAAGAGGACGACCATCCCGCCGATCACAGCCGAGGTGATCGACGTCATGATCAGCCGCCCGAGCCCCGCCGGCTTCCGCTTTTTACGCTCCACATGCGCTATATCATCATAAAAACCCATGGTTCTCGCTCTCCTTTCTCTACTTACTAGCTTAGCGGCTTTTTTGCCTACGTATACATACGATTGCGACACTTTCAGTATACGATCTGTTTTCGGCAAAGTCGCGTGAGAATTATGGAAAGATTGTGGAACGACACCGTAAAACCGGCATAAATCGCAAGCGGCGCGGATATGCTGGAGGTAACACTTTCCACAGAGAAATCCCAGAGCTGCGAGAAAGGATTGATAGGCATGAAAGACGTAAACGTCATCGCCAAACTGGCTGACCTGCAGGATGTAGGATACCAGAACGCGCTATTGCTGCACGCGTTGGTGGACCTGCTGGAGTCCAAGGGTCTGCTGAACAAGGACGAGCTGATCGGCAGCATGCACGAGTTGGACGCCAAACTGCACCACCGCATCCAACAAATCGTCCGGCTCTCCCCCGCTCCTCAAGAACCGTGAGTCACGCCAATATCGGCTCATTCGTTACTATGCGTGTCTACAGCACTTCCAATCGGGTCGGCCGGTCGGGGTAGGTCTCCCGCAGATGGACGTCGTCGCCCACTTTCAGTCCCCGCTCCTCCAGGACGCTTTTCACCGTGAGCCGCGCCAGATCGATCATGTTGTTTTCCTTGCTCAGGTGGGCGAGGTAGACTCGCTCCGCACGGCCGCTCAAAAAGTCTCCCAGCGCCTCGCCGGCCGCCTCGTTGGAGAGATGCCCCACGTCGCTTAAAATCCGCTGTTTGATGCTCCACGGATACTGCGACATGCGCAGCATCTCCACATCGTGGTTCGCTTCAAAGATGTAAGCGTCCGCGTCGCGAATCGTCTGCTTGATCCGATCACTGACATAGCCCAGGTCAGTGGCGATACTCAGTTTTTTTCCGCCGTGGTAAAAGCAAAACCCCATCGGTTCGGCGGCGTCGTGGGAAATGCCGAACGACTCGATCCCCAAATCCTCCAGTTCCTTCTTTTCCCCTACTTCAAAGTAGCACCTTTGGTCTTCCCGGATGGTGCCGATCTGTTTGTCCAGTTCGGCCCACGTCTTTTGGTTGGCATAAATGGGCAGATTGTAGCGGCGGGCCATCACGCCAATGCCTTTGATATGGTCCACATGCTCGTGGGTAACCAGAATGGCATCCAGCTCACCCGGATTGACCCCGATCTCCCGCAAGGCCGCCTCTGTCTGTTTTCCGGTAATGCCCACATCAATCAACACGGAAACACGGTCGGTCGCCACGTAGATGGCGTTGCCCGTGCTGCCGCTTGCCAAAACACTGAATCTCACTGCATATCCCTCTTCCTTCACACGTCACGTTGCAAAAATGCAAAAGCTGTCACTCACGATTTGGACGTCACCAGCGGCCGTTCCAGCGCGCCGGTAAACGCATTGACAAAATGCTGCTTGCCGTCGTGGATGATGCGCCACACCGGGGCGAGCACCTGGACGTCCGCATCGTACGAACCGTAGTATCCAAGACGGACGCTCTCGATCCGCTCACCCGGGGTAATGATCCGCTTGTCCACCAGTGAGCGGATGGCTGTGTACGGCGATATGACCTGCCGGGACGCCCCCTGGCTGCGCAGGTTTAAGTAAGTTTGCCGGTACCCGAGGACCGCGCCGTCCTCCAGGTAGATTTCCAACGGAGCCACAAAGAGCGGCAGCTTCTTGTAGGTCTGCCAGTACAACAGCCGTCCCTGGCTTGATTGATACAGATCGGCCGTGTATTGGTCGGCGTACAGCATGCGCGGGCCGAGCTGACGCAGCAACTCGCCCGGCGTGAACTGTCCGCGGATCTGCAGCGGCGGGTCCAGACGAGCAGCCAGCGCCATTTTTTCCATCGTCACCTGTATCCCAGGTATTTCCTGCAAACCGATTGCATTGATGCCAGCGTACTCTGCGTTAAGATATGTCATCGCCGGCGTCTCCTGCGGCACGTCCGCTTCCAGCGAGATATTTTGCTGATTCAGATACATCTCGATGTCCCATCTGTCCGCCTGCACCGCCAACGGGCTCTGCCAATGGCTGAACCGGGTCTGGTACACCTGGTAGCCGAGAAACAGATCGAGGAGAAGAAAGGCCCAAATCAAAATGGTTTTGGCTCTACTCCAATCCATGTACCTGTCCTCCTCCCCGCTGCACCCGGGCGGGAATGTACAGATTGGCCCGATTGGCGATCTCCACGACCCAGACTGGCGTCAATTCGACGTAATCGGGAGTCGTTCGGGTCTCGTACGCCAGGTACGCGTTGGTAATCTGTTCGGTATCCGCCAGCTGTTTGTCGCGGATATACTGAAACATCTCCGGTCCGGACATCACAATCCACTCGTGGTTGTCGATGTAGCGCTCCAGGCCGAGCAGCGAACGATCCAGCGTCACCACCTGCCCCGCCTCCGAGGTGATGCGGATCACGTCGATTGGATAACCGTCCTGACTGACCAGCGGATAGGCGCCGACGTACTGCCGGAACGTGATCACGTCTTTTTCGTTGTAGCTCCTTTTGATTGTCTCGAAGTGAAAGTCGCCTGTCCAGCCCACGTGTTTGTTGATAAATGAAACCGCCCCTTTGACCTTTTCCTCATCCGACAGTTCCTGATCGCTCGGTTGAAAGACAGGGTCGGTAAAGGTGATTGCCTGCTGTTCGGAACGCAGCTGGATCGAGCGGCTGCCGTCGGTAAAAATCAGTGTTTTGTCCCGCTCCATGATTTGGCGGACCAGCGTCCGGTCGAGGAAGTAGGCGTCAATCAGCTGGTCGTTGGTCAACGTATGGTAGCTGTAGCGAAACGCCTGCATCCTCGTCCGGTTTTTGGGCAGATAGTACATGTCACCGAGAGCATATTGCTGCTCCACCGCAGGCAAGTTGCGCGGCGGCCCGACCATTTTCATGATCTGTTCCGGCATCGCGTTGCCGGTCGGCAGGTAAGACTGGCGCAAATCCTTGGGACTGATTGACGTGCGCGCCCGCATCACCCGCTCTTCTTCCGTGGAAATGAACAGGGCGTACACGACATCTTCCAGTTCCTCGTAATACAGCCACAAACGGTCGATGCTTTTCAGCCTGGTTTCGTTCTCATCGCGGATCGTCACCAAACGGCCTACGACGGACATGGGAACGCTGCTTCGAAAGCGAATCTCCACGCCCTGCTTTTCCCGGGCAATTGTGCTCCATTTGTCTGCCGTGAGTGGATACGAAGCGAAGTCGAGGAAGATCCACTTGGGCATTTCCATTTGAACGATGATGCGATACTGCCCGTCCGTCGCGTTCGCCTTTGTGTGCCGGTTCTGCCCGTAGTGGAAAATGACTGACTCCGGCGTCACCAGCTCTTCCAATTGTTTTTCCCGGACCGGCTTTGACTCCTTGTACTGGGCCGGCTCGATAAATTGTAACTTGGGCTGATTGCTCCACAACAGCGCGGTCAAACAAAAGCTGGTCAGCACCAGGAGGTTGAGCAGCACGGTTTTGGCGGGTTCCTTCCACTTTTTCATCCCGCCTTCCCCCCTTTGGCATATGGCACCCAGAACGTCACCGTGGTTCCTTGATTCAACTCGCTCGTTATCTCAATCTCAGCTCCGTGCGCCTGCACCAGTTCGCGGGCGATCGCAAGGCCGAGCCCGGTTCCGCCCTGTCCGCGCGAACGCGCCTTGTCGACGCGGTAAAACCGCTCAAAAATGCGCTTCAAATCCCGGCTGGGAATGCCGATGCCGGTGTCAGCGATTGAGATGTACACCCGTTTTTGATGCCGGTTGGCGTATGCCCGCAGCACCACCGAGCCGCCTGCGGGCGTGTACTTGATCGCATTGGACAGCAGGTTGTCCAGCACCTGATTGATCGCGTCCTTGTCGATGTATACCTCGGGCAGCGTTTCCTGGATGTCCAGGCTGAGCTGCACACCCTGCTGCTCGCCAAACAGGGAAATACGGTCCACCGCGTAGCGCAGCAGTTGGTTGGCATCCACATCCTTGCAGTGCAGACGGACGCCCTGCGAATCAAAGCGGGAAAGCTGAAGCAAATCGTTGACGAGCCGGATCATCCGTTCCGTCTCCGACATCGTGACCCGCAAAAAGCGGTTGGACAGCTCCGGCTCCTCGACCGCTCCGTCCAAGAGCGCTTCCACGTAGCTTTTGATCGTGGTCAACGGCGTGCGCAGTTCGTGCGACACGTTGGCCACAAATTCCCGGCGCTGCTGCTCCAACCGCTGCTGTTCGGTCACGTCCTGCAGCACGGCGATAATCCCGCCCTTTTTGCCGCTGTCATGCTGCAGCGGGGTAAACGTCACGCGCAGAATCAGCACATCCTTGTTGGGCAGCACCATCTCAATAAACAGCGGTTCGTTTTGAGCGTACAGCGGCATCTCTTCCTCCGGCGGCAGCCGCAGAAGGTTGTGCAGGGTCGTCCCTTTTTGCACGCACTCGTTCATCGTCACCTGCAGCATTTCTTCGGCCGATCGGTTTAGCAGAATGATCTGCCCATCCCTGTTGGCCGCGATCACACCGTCTGACATGTTGGTGAGAATGCTGGCCAGCTTCTCGCGCTCTTCTTCCTGCTGCAGGATGGCCTCCTTCAGCCGCCGGGTCATGTGGTTAAAGGCCATGCCCAGCTGACCGATTTCATCTTCACTGTACACGCGTACGTTTCTGTTAAAATCACCGTCCGCGACGGCTCGCGCCTGGCGAGTCATCTCCTTGACCGGCGTCGTTATCGTCCGAGCCAGTACCACGCCCAATCCGGCCGTCAAAAGCAGCGCGATCATCGTCCCCGAGGCGAGAATCCCGTTCATCTTGCGAATCGTCATGTACGTGCCTTCCATGGAAGCGACCATGTACACGGCCCCGTACACGATGTTGTCTCCCTTGACCGGAAGCACCAGCATCTTTACCCGGTCTCCGGTCCGCGGGTCGATCCGCATCGACTCGCTGCGCGTGCCCAACAGCGCGATCGTCACTTCCGGCTGGGACGTGCGCCGACCGAGGATGCGCTTGTCTTCCGTCGTGCTGATCACCGTGCCGCTGGAGTCGATGACCTGGACGTTGGTTCCGTTCAGTTTCACCAGGTTGTTGATCAAATTGTCGATGCCCTGCCTGACTTCTTCGGCGCTTTGTTCCTTGGCGTCGCGCGGGCGCAGGTAGCCCTCCAGATGGGTGGCCAGCAAACTGGCCTGGGCATTTACCGTCTCCGAGAAGTTGTTGAGGTAGTAGCTCTCCACTTGCCGCGCAAAATAGGCGCCGATAAACTGCATGGCCATCAAGATCAACAGCATGTAGATGACGACCACTTTCCACTGGACCGTGGTAAACAGCCGGAGCGGTCTCATCCGGCCGTTCCTCCCAGACCCGGATTGCGCATGGTGTACCCCAGACCGCGCCGCGTAATGATGTACTTCGGTTGGCTGGGATCGTCCTCAATTTTTTCGCGCAGCCGGCGAATCGTCACGTCGACGGTGCGCACATCGCCAAAGTAGTCAAATCCCCATACCGACTGCAGCAGGTGCTCCCTCGTCAAGACCTGTCCCTGATGGCGCGCCAGGTATGCGAGCAGTTCGAACTCGCGATGCGTCAGGTCCAGCGGCTCTCCTGCCTTCTCCACCGTGTACGAATACAGGTCGATCTCCAGCTCGTGCACGCGGATCTGGCGGATTTCCTGCTCCTCGTTTTTTGGTTTCTGCCGGCGGAGGTGGGCCTTGACGCGGGCGACCAGTTCCCGCGCGCTGAACGGCTTGGTCACGTAATCGTCCGCCCCCAGCTCCAATCCCAGCACCTTGTCCAGCTCTGAATCTTTGGCCGTGAGCATGATAATTGGCACGTCGCAGGTTTGCCGCACCACCCTGCAGACGTCCATCCCGTCCCGGCCGGGGAGCATCACATCCAAAAGGATCAGGTCCGGCTTTTCGTTTTCCACCTGCAACAGCGCTTCTTCGCCGTCATAGGCGCAGACCACCTGATAACCTTCTTTTTCAAACGTAAACTTCAATATATCGGCAATCGGTTTTTCATCGTCCACAACCAGGAGTTTTGCCATTTCCGCTCCCCCCTTCTTTCTATTGGATTCCACTCGATCTCGCGTTTTTCCTCCACAAGCGCCTGGTAATCGTTGTCACCCGCTGTTTACGGATGCCCCTTCACAACAAGAAAAGGGCTCCTCCATTTTCGGAGGAACGCCCTTTTTTGCAATGGATGTGCTAATTCAGGAAACGCAACGGGTTTTGAACTTGTCCACCTTTTATCACCTCGAAATGGAGGTGTACCCCGGTGGAATCTCCGGTAGAGCCCATAACGCCGATCGCTTTGCCCTGTTCTACCACTTGGCCCACCTTTACACTGATGGAGCTCAAGTGGCCGTAGCGGGTCTTCATCCCGTTTCCGTGGTCGATCAGAATGCATTTGCCGTAATCGCCATCCCATCCGGCAAATACGACTCGGCCGTTGTCGGCCGCCCGGATCGTACCGGAACCTGCGATGTCGATACCTTTGTGCAGTTTGCCCCAGCGCATGCCAAAGCCGCTGCTGATACGGCCTCTGGCCGGCCAGGTAAAACGGCCTGTCCCACGTGACGGTATCACCTTGGTGCCCCGTTCCACAATTTTGGCCACGGGCTGGACCAGCACCTGCTGGTTGAGCACCCTGCGGTTAACCACCTGTCCGTTCTCCTTGATCACTTCGTAGCTGACCAGCTTGCTGCCGTCGCGTCCTGCCTGGACCACTCTGGTTTCCCCTTTGGGCAGCTTGTCGTTGTTTTTGATCTGCGTAGTGAAGGGGATCGCCTCTTTTTGCGAGACTTCCTCCTTTACCTGTACGGTGACCAGGGGACGGAGTGCTGTCACGTTGATCTTTTGCCCCAACTGGAGCACGGTGTCTTCCGTAATCCCCGGGTTGTTGGCGTAAATGTCCTTGGAAGTGATGCCGTACTTCTGCGCGATGCAGCCGATGCAATCACCCGGCACAACGGTATGGGTGACGGTTTTCAACGTGCCTTTGGAGAGCAGTACTTCCAGCTCGTCCACCGGAAGCACCTGCGCCGCCGCCACCGAGTCGCTTTCCAGCTTCACGTCTTCCTTGAACGTCACTTCCTTGACCTTTTCAGGCGCCGCCAACGGCATGGACGCGGCCGCAACCATCGCTTGCTTTCCTCTCAAGGCGGGAATGCCGGAGAACTTTTCCTTCACCTTGGCCAGCGCTTCCTCCGCCGATTCGCGATCAGCGGCGTAGCCGACCACTTTGCCGTCAACGACCAGCTTGACCGCTTCCACCTGGACGCCGGCAACATCGGCCAGTTTCTCAATCGCCGCGGCATTGTCGTATGTGCCTTTGAATACCTTTTCTTCCGTAAACGTTATGTAATTGGAAAGTTTTAGGTTCAGGCCATGCTTGTCCTCTTCTTCCGCCAGCTTGGCCTTGAGCCAGTTGTTCACCACGTCCGGACTGTTCACCACGCCGATTTCCTGTCCGTCTACACTCACGTGATAGAGCGTGATGACGTTGCTCGTATAGTAACCGTAGGCTGATAATCCAATTGTAGTTGTAAGGAGCAATCCTGCCGCGATGGACAGGGTTTGCTTTTTATGGGTGCGGAGATACGCGTTTGTGCGTGTCGCCGCGCTCTTTGCCAGTTTACTGCCGTTCTGGATGAGGCCGCTCATCCGCTTCAGCAGCTTGGCCTTCCATTCGGCCCATTGCATACCTTGTCCCTCCTGAAAACAGTGCAGCTTTTCCAAGCACCGGTACTTGCCGAATATTTGAAAAATACCGACCAGGTCAAAAAGCCTATCCTCATGTTTCCAGTTGCCTGTCAAATTGCCTAAAGAAACCAACTATGTCGACTTTACCACAAAAATAACGACAACATCAAGTGTAAAATATTGTCGAATAAACGCACCGACTAACAGGAATCATATGGATACCAGAGCGGCAGTGCTCACTTAGAAAACGTTGAGAGGAGCAGCACACGTGAAGGAACGCAACATTTTGGCCGGTTTCAAGACCGAGGAAGCGGCTGTTCAGGCACGCGACAAACTTCGTCAGGCTGGTTTCGACATCGTTCAGATCGACAGGATCGGTCAGTTTCCCGGCGATGGCGTGGAAAACGTTCTCAATCCGATTACCGGAGAAATCCCCAGTCTGGCAAAGATGACCATGGCAGGCGATTTTCCCAGCGGCCGTGACGCCAGCATTCTGGCAGCGGCCAACCCGGATGCGAGCGGTATGGCCGACCGCGGCGACGACGATCTGGAAGCCAGCATCCTGCTCACTGCTGTCGTGCCGGAAGAACGGGGCGACGAAGCGACCGACATCATCCGCGCCTGCGGCGGCATGGTCTAGCCGTATAACGCAAATGAAGCCACCTTCCCTCTCATTGGGCAGGTGGCTGTATGTTTATACGCATCGGGACGTCACACCTCGACCATCGACGTGATGTCCTTCAGCGCCAGGCGGCGAATCGTCGTTTTCCCTTCATCCCGCTGTTTGTATGTGGTGATGAAGCAGAGATACCCGTTGTCAAAATGAGTCATGGTTCCTTTGATGACGCAGCCGTTGAACATTTTCACCTGGACGTTCTTGCCCAGGAGTTTCATTGCCTTTTGATCAAATCCCATCATCGCGACCACCTCATTTTTCCCTTGGTATGCCATACCATATGCCCAGACAAAGTCGGTTTGTGTCTGTCCGCCACAAAAAAATTTTCCCCTGCTTTTCCTCCTGGGCACAAACGAAGACGGCAGGACAAGAGTGCTCCTTCTTTCCGACCTGAATGGGACAAACAGACCAGGACGTTTTGGTCAAACGGGGGGAAAATCCCTTCCTCCGCACTGCGAAACCGGTCACAGAAATATCACGTGACAAATGAAAATAAAAAAGCTGCCCGAAACGGCAGCTTTTTCGTATGCAATTTGCCTGATACAAAATTGATTATCCGTAGATGCCGCGGACAACCACGGTCTGTTCGCGGTCAGGACCCACGGAGAAAATGGAGAGCGGAATGCCGGTGAGCTGGGTGATGCGCTCCACGTAGTGGCGGGCATTTTCCGGCAGATCGTTGAGACTGCGCACTCCGGTAATGTCTTCCTTCCACCCCGGCAGCTCTTCGTAGATCGGTTTGCATTTGGCCAGCATATTGAGACTTGCCGGGAACGACTCGATAATTTGCCCGTTGTACTCGTACGCCGTGCAGATGCGCAGGGTGTCGATGCCGGTGAGCGTATCCAGCTTGGTCACGGCCAGTCCGGTGATCCCGCTGACGCGGCGGGCATGGCGGACTACCACGCTGTCAAACCAGCCGACGCGGCGCGGACGTCCGGTGGTTGTGCCGTACTCGAATCCCGCTTCGCGAATGTAGTCGCCGGTTGCGTCGGTCAGCTCGGTCAGGAACGGGCCGTCACCTACGCGGGTGGTATAGGCTTTGGCGACACCAATCACCTGGTTGATCTTGGTCGGACCGACGCCGGAACCGATCGTGACCCCGCCGGCAATCGGGTTGGAGGAGGTGACGTACGGATAGGTGCCCTGATCGATGTCCAGAAGTACCCCTTGCGCGCCTTCAAACAATACGCGGTTGCCGCGGTCGATCGCGTCGTTCAGCACCACGGAGGTATCGGTGACGTACGGACGGATGATCTCCGCATACCCCAGGTACTCTTCCAGTATTTCGTTCAGGTCAAAGCCGCTGGTATTGTACATTTTCTCCAGCAGGCGGTTCTTCTCGGCCAAATTGCGCTCCAGTTTGCGCGCAAACTCATCCTTGTCCAGGAGATCGGCGATGCGAATGCCGATTCTCGCCGCCTTGTCCATGTACGCCGGACCGATTCCCTTGCGCGTGGTGCCAATCTTGTTTTGGCCGCGGCTCTCTTCTTCCACGCTGTCCAGCTTGATGTGGTACGGCATGATGACGTGCGCGCGGTCGCTGATTTTCAGGTTTTTCGTGGAGAACCCGAAACCGTGCAGGTAATCCAGCTCCGCCACCAGCGCCTTCGGATCGATCACCATCCCGTTGCCGATCACGCAAATTTTATCTTTATAGAAAATCCCGGAAGGAATCAAATGCAGCTTATACTTGTTTCCATCAAAAATAATCGTGTGCCCCGCATTGTTACCCCCTTGGTAACGGGCCACGACCTCTGCTCTTTCTGCCAGATAGTCTGTAATCTTTCCTTTACCTTCATCGCCCCACTGGGTTCCGACGACAACGACCGTTGACATCGAAAAACACCTCCTGCATTCGTCATATCCTTGATTGGGCCTGAAACACCCTAAGTGTACTAAACCAATTCATACCTTGTCAATGAAAATACGAACGTTAGGAGTTTGGTTAGTTTATACGTTCGGTATTTTTATCTTATTCAGAAAAACAGCCGCTGATCCCTCTTTTGCCGCTATCATGCGGACACAGCAAAAAAGCCGGACAGCTGTCCGGCCTTGCACCTGCCTGTGCCGCCTTCGCTGACCGCGGTGCGCTGCTCAACCCGCCATGTCGCGAAAGCGGTTGTCCAGGCTGACAAACTTGTTGTATTCCTTTAAAAACGCCAGCTCCACGGTTCCGGTCGGGCCGTTCCGCTGCTTGGCGATAATGACTTCGATCACGTTTTTGTTCTCGGTTTCCTTGTCGTAGTAGTCGTCCCGGTACAAAAACGCCACGATATCCGCGTCCTGCTCGATGGAGCCGGATTCGCGGATGTCGGACATCATTGGCCGCTTGTCCTGGCGCTGCTCCACGGAACGGCTCAGCTGGGAGAGCGCGATGATCGGCACGTTCAGCTCGCGGGCGATCCCTTTCAGCGTACGGGAGATTTCCGATACCTCTTGCTGCCGGTTTTCTCCGCGCCCGCGTCCCTGAATGAGCTGCAGATAGTCGATCACGATCAGCCCCAATCCTTTTTCCGCCTGCAGCCGCCGGCATTTGGCCCGTATGTCCTGCACGGTAATCCCCGGCGTATCGTCGATGTAGATGGGGGCCTTGGCCAGCGTTCCGATCGCCATCGTCAGCTTCTGCCAATCGTCTTCTTCCAGCCAACCCGTCCGCATCCGGGATGCATCCAGGTTGCCTTCCGCGCAGATCATCCGCTGTACGAGCTGCGATGCCGCCATCTCCAGCGAAAAGATCGCCACGGTCTCTCCCGCGCGGGCCGCCACGTTTTGCGCCACGTTCAGCGCAAACGCAGTTTTCCCCACGGACGGACGGGCGGCCAGGATGATCAGGTCGCTGCGCTGAAAGCCGGAGGTCATTTTGTCCAGGTCCGGGTAACCGGACGGAATGCCGGTCACGTCCCCCCGTCTCTGGCTGAGAAATTCAATCCGTTCGTAGGTTTCCAACAGCACGTCGCGAATCGGGACAAAGCCCCCGCTGTTGCGATTCTGGGCAATTTCCAGGATGTATCTCTCGGCATCCGCGAGAATCTGCGTGACGTCGTCTTCGCGCGAATAACCGTCATTGGCAATTTTGGTCGCCGTGAGAATCAACCTGCGCAGCAGCGACTTTTCCTCGACGATGCGGGCGTAGTATTCGATGTTGGCCGCCGTCGGCACGGATCTGGCGATTTCCGTCAGATAGGTGACGCCGCCCACTTCGTCCAGCAGCTTGTGGTCCTGCAGTTCCGCCGTCACCGTGACGAGGTCGACCGGTTCCCCTCTTTCGTAGAGGTCCTGCATCGTTTTAAAAATCCGCTGATGCGCCGTCTTGTAGAAATCTTCCGGTCGAAGAATCTCGATGGCCGTGATGAGAGCTTCCTTGGATAAGAACACTGCCCCCAGAACAGACTGCTCGGCCTCGTTGTTTTGCGGCGGCACACGGTCCAAAAACAGGTCGCTCACGTCACACCCCCTCGCTTGCCTCGATTATTCTTCCACCACGTGCACTTTGAGCGTTGCCGTCACTTCGTTGTGCAGCTTAACCTTGATTTGCGTCACACCCAGCGAACGAATCGCTTCCATCTCCAGTTTGCGCTTGTCTACCTTGATGTTGAACTGCTCTTCCAAGGCTTGCGCCACCTGTTTGCTCGAAATGGCGCCGAACAGGCGGCCGCCCTCTCCCGCTTTTCCCGCTACTTTCACGGTCAGTTCGTTCAGCCGTTTTGCCAGTTCCTGAGCTTCCAGCTTCTCCTGCTCCTTGCGTTTTGCCTCGCTGCGCTTCTGCGCTTCCAGCGTCTTCAGGTTGGCCTCTGTCGCTTCCTTGACCAGTCCGCGCGGCAGCAGGAAGTTGCGCACATAGCCTTCCGACAGGTCTTTCACTTCGCCTTTTTTGCCTTGTCCTTTCACATCTTGCAGAAAAATGACTTTCATCGTCGTTTCCCCCTTTTCATCGAATACTGGTCGAGGGCAGAGCGTAACAACAGTGCCTTACGCGCGCCTAGACGACCTCATCGATTGCTTCTTTCAAGCGTTTGACCGCCTCTCGCAGGGAAATGCCCTCGATCTGGGTGGCCGCGCCGTTCAAGTGGCCGCCGCCGCCCAATCGCTCCATGATGGATTGGACGTTGATGTCCCCCAGGGATCGGGCGCTGATCAGCACGGTGTCATCGGCGCGTCTGGCGACGACAAACGACGCGGCAATCCCGGACAGCGACAGCAGTTGCTCCGCCGCCTGGGCCACCTGTACCTGTGTAAAGTCCTCGCTCGGATCGCCCACGGCAATCGCCATGTTGTCGCGGTACGTCTCCGTGTTCATGATGACGCGCGCCCGCTTTACGTACTGCTGCAAGTCTTCCTTCAGCAAGCGCTGAACAGCCGCCGTGTCTGCCCCGTTCCGGCGCAAAAACGATGCCGCTTCAAAGGTGCGCGAACCGGTGCGGAATGCAAAACTCTTGGTATCCACCACGATCCCGGCCAACAGGGCCGTCGCGATCAGGTTGTCGATGTTTAACCGTTCGCTCTGGTACTGCAACAGTTCCGTCACCAGCTCCGATGTGGAGGAGGCGTACGGTTCCAGGTACAAAAGCACCGGCTCGATGAACTCTTCGGAGCGGCGATGGTGGTCGATCACCACGATCCGGCTGGTCTCCTGCAATAGCTGCGGTTCGATGACCAGCGACGGCCGGTGTGTGTCGACGACGACGAGCAGCGTCCTGCCGGTGACAAGACGAATCGCCTGCTCCGGTGTAATGAACGAGTCGGCCAGCTCCGGATGGGCGTAGATCTCCTTCATCAGCCGCTCCACGGACGAGTTGCCTTCGTCCATGACGATGTAGGCCTCTTTGTTGTGGACCTGCACCGCCTTTAACACCCCGAGCGACGCGCCGATCGAGTCCATGTCCGGCTGCTTGTGTCCCATGACAATGACGTGCTCTGCTTCGTGGATCAGGTCGCGCAGCGCGTGCGCGATCACGCGGGCACGGACGCGCGTGCGCTTCTCCACGGCGTTGGATTTGCCGCCGTAAAACGTCAATTTGTTGCCCACTTTGACCGCGGCCTGGTCGCCGCCTCGACCCAACGCGATATCCAGGCTGGATTGGGCCATTTGTCCCAGTTCGATGTACGTGTCGGCTGCCGCCCCCACCCCGATACTGAGTGTCAGCGGTATCTTGTTGTCGGCCGTCATCTCCCGCACGACGTCCAAAATGTCGAAACGGCTTTCTTCCAATTTGTCCAGCGTCTCTCGCTCCATTAGTCCCAAAAACTTGTCGGCCGTGAGTCGACGCAGGTAGATGCCGTGCTTGTTGGCCCACTCCGTAATGACCCCGGACACGCTGGTGGATAACAGAGTGCGGCTTTGTTCGTCCATGACCTGTCCCACTTCGTCCAGATTGTCGAGGTGAATGATGGCGAGCACGGCCTTTTCGCGATGGTAGCGAAGCGACAGCTCTTTCATGTCGGTAATGTCCGTAAAGTAGAGCAGCCGCTCATCGGGCCGGATCAGCACTTCATAGGTACGTTCGTTGTAGGTAAACTCCAGTCGCTTCTGCTCCGGTTTCCAGCTCAGATGCGGAAAAACGTCCTGGAGACTTTTCCCGATCATCATTTCGTCTCCCGACATGTTCGTCATGAACGGGTTTACCCACTCGATTACCTTATCTTCGTTGTACAACAATATGCCGATCGGCAGTTCCTGGATGACGCCTTCTCCCGCTTTTTTCACGCGGTGCGTCACTGTAGCCAGGTATAGGCGCAGATCCCGTTGAAAGCCTTTTTCCGCTTGCAGGGCATAAAGAACCAGGCCAATCAGACAGATAATCCCGATCGCCCCGTACATCCAGTGATGCAGCGTCAAAATCCCCAACAGCAACAAGCTAAAGCTGAGAGCCAGGACCATATGCAGCCCGTACCAACGCTTTAACAGGAATTTGGGCATTTCCTCAGCCCCTCTTCACTCTTGTTTCCAGTTTTTTGCGCAATTGCAGCCCCAGATCTAAAATGCCTAATAAGCTAAGTATAGTAGTTAGGAACGGAAAAATAAATAGAGAGACAACAAGCGCCGGGGCCAATCGCTTCCATCCGTACAGATGACAGGCAAACAGAACGAAAGCCAATCCCTGCAGGACAAAGACGCCGTCCAGCATCACCTTTACGTTGAGAACGGCGCTTGACCAGAACGTTTCCTCCATCTCCTGTCCTACCACGAACAGACCGATCAGGGCAGCAAAATAGTAGTACAGCAGGGAGCGGGGAAAGCTCCACTCGCGCACCGGCTTCAGGGCGGGCACGGGGTACCCCAGCCGCTTGCCAATCAAGCGCGCCAGCCCGTGTGTGATGCCGCTCTGCAGGTAGCTGAACATGACCAGAAACGCCGGCAATACCATTTTGCCAAGCGCAAGGGACTGTTCAAACTGCTCTTTGGTCATAAACGACGGCTTGAAGGCTGCCGCCTCCCGCATGACCGCCTGGAAGTCGACATGCAGGACAAACGTTGCGAGAGCCAAAAAGGAAACGAATCCGAGAAACACCACGCCGGCTCCCGCCGTAATCGCAGACAGCGCCGTCCCGCGCTTGGCGTACATCACGCCCATGACGCCGCCCCACAGCCCGGACAAAAGCGCGATAAAGCCGGTCGTCGGCCCGATCAGCACTCCGCTCAACAAGGCAAAGCCTGTCACGATCCAAATCATGTTCGGGACCGTTCGTCTCATGCCCAACAGCACGAACGGCAGCGGAAGCAATAAGCTGGTTACGACGCCGAGCACCGTGTAGAGGCTGACAAACAGCAGCACCAGCGCGATGGCCAACAGCACGGCGTTCTCCGCCAGTTGTTTGGTTTTTGAAGGCATGGCGACACCTCACTGAAAATCTGGCAATGACAACAAATATGGAAAAAAGAGGGCCACACAATTGTGTCCCCCTTTTGCATTGTGTCAATTATTCAGCCGTGTACTGCAGCAGTGCCACTTGACGTGCACGTTTGATGGCTACGGTCAGCATGCGCTGATACTTCGCAGAAGTGCCGGTTACGCGACGAGGCAGGATTTTGCCGCGCTCGCTGATAAACTTCTTCAGCAGATCGGTGTCTTTGTAGTCGATGTGCTTGATTTTGTTAACCTTGAAGTAGCACACTTTGCGACGCTTGTTCGGACGTCCTTTGCGCGCCATGAAAAGTCCCTCCTTTTGCAGGAAATGTGAAGTTCTACGATTGAACGCAACCTCAAATCAGAACGGCAAGTCATCATCCGAAATGTTGATCGGCTTGCCAGCATTGGCAAAGGGATCTCCAAATGGATCAAAGTCGTCACGTTGGCCGCCGGTCGGTTTCCCGCCGCCAAAGCCGGGATCGTAACCTGCGCCTTCACTGCCACGCCCGCCCAAAAACTGGACGTTTTCCGCCACAACTTCCGTCACGTACACCCGTTTGCCTTCCTTGTTGTCGTAGGAACGCGTCTGAATGCGCCCTTCGACAGCCGCTTGTCTGCCTTTGCGCAGATACGTGGCGCACAAATCGGCCAGCTTCTGCCAGGCGACAATGTTAATGAAGTCGGCTTCCCGCTCGCCCGCCTGATTGGGGCGCGGACGGTTCACCGCGAGGGTAAAGGTGGCAACAGCGACACCGTTTGGCGTATAGCGCAACTCCGGATCTTTCGTCAGGTTTCCGATGAGAATGACTTTATTCATCTTGGGTCCCCCTCTGCCCGCGACGACGATTACTTCTCTTCACGAACAAACAAGTAGCGAATCACGTCGTCGTTAATTTTCATGAGACGCTCTGCTTCCGCAACAGCATCGGGATTCGCCTTGAAGTTCATCAAAACGTAGTAACCCTCACGGAACTTTTTGATCTCATACGCAAGACGACGCTTGCCCATCTCTTGAAGATTGGTCACTTCGCCGCCGAAGTTGGTGACAACTTCCTGGTAACGAGCAACGTTGGCTTTTACTTTCTCCTCTTCAAGGTCTGGACGCAATACGTACATTACTTCGTATTGACGCATACCTTTCACCTCCTTATGGACTTAGCGGCCCTGTACGGGCAAGGAGCGAGTGCAGATAGATAAGCATGGGACATGCACTCCATAAATACTCGCATTTTTGTATTATAGCAAAGCGCCTTCTGAGAGGCAAGGTTGAGTTCTATACGTTGAACCGGAAATGCATGACATCGCCGTCCTGGACGACGTACTCTTTCCCTTCCAGACGGTACTTGCCCTTTTCCCGGGCGGCCGCCACGGAACCGGCTTCCACCAGGTCGTCGTAGGAGATCACCTCGGCGCGGATAAAGCCCCGTTCAAAGTCGCTGTGGATCACTCCCGCTGCCTGCGGGGCCTTGGTGCCCTTGCGGATGGTCCACGCACGCACTTCCTGCACGCCGGCAGTGAAGTAGGTGATCAGTCCCAGCAGGTCGTAGGCGGCGCGAATCAGACGGTCGAGACCGGACTCCTTCAGCCCCAGCTCTTCGAGGAACATCTGCTTGTCTTCGCCTTCCAGCTCGGCGATCTCCGCCTCCACCTTGGCGCTGATCACGACCACCTGCGCCCCTTCCTCTGCTGCCTGCTTGCGCACCGCCTGCACGTGCGGATTGTTGTCGGCGTCAAGAATGCCGTCCTCCGCCACGTTGCACACGTACAGCACCGGCTTGATGGTCAACAGATGCAGATCGCGGATCAGTTTGCGTTCATCCTCGTCCAGCTCCACGCTGCGCGCCGGCTTGCCTTCTTCAAATGCCGCCTTCAGGCGTTCCAGCACGTCCAGCTCCTGCTTCGCCTCTTTGTCGCCCGCTTTTACCTTGCGGCCGATCCGGTCGATGCGCCGTTCGACCGACTCCAGGTCGGCAAAGATCAGCTCCAGGTTGATCGTCTCCATGTCGCTCAGCGGATCGACGCGCCCAGCCACGTGCGTGATGTTTTCGTCCTCAAAACAGCGCACCACGTGAGCGATCGCATCCACCTCGCGAATGTGTCCCAGGAATTGGTTTCCCAATCCTTCGCCCTTGCTGGCCCCTTTGACCAGACCGGCAATGTCCACAAACTCAAATGCCGTCGGAACCACCTTGTTCGGCACCACGATCTCCGTCAGCTTGGTCAGGCGCGGGTCCGGCACCTCGACAATACCCACGTTGGGGTCGATGGTACAGAACGGATAGTTGGCCGATTCGGCGCCCGCCTGCGTGATCGCGTTGAACAAAGTCGACTTGCCTACGTTGGGAAGGCCTACAATGCCACAAGATGCACCCATCTATATACACTCCTTGTTTTCATCCTCATATCCTTTTCAGTATATAGATTTGGCTGAAAGAATACAATTGTCTCCTTGTGGCAGCATATCCCTGCATGCGGTTGCGTCTGTGAGCGTCTTTTACGCTACTTACGTTAGCATCCTGTGCTGGGACAAAAAAAGCTCCCTTTCTTGCGGGACAGGGGCTATTTATACTTGTCCTGTTTGATAAAACTAGTCCCGAACACAACACAAAAATGAAACGCCTCCGCTGAATACGAGGGCGCACGTTACGTCATCATTTACTGTTTTTCATTTTCATCCTTTTGCTGCATAAAAGAACTCAATGGATCTTTGCCAACTCGACCGGACATCATATCGTCAAAAGGGGTATAATCTGTCCTGCTTGGCAGCTTGTTTTTTTTAATCGACTTATAAATCAACCACAGTAATCCTGATGCGATAACGAAGGTAAACAACAACGGGATTACACTCATTTGTTTCACCCACTTTTACTTTTTCACTGCTTTTGCAATCCTGTCGGCTGCTTAACTACGAAGCTTTATTGAATAATATATCAATTCTGTAATATTTATACAACAAACTCCCTTCACTGCCGAAGGGAGTCAGACTAAAGACAAACTGTTTATTTATTGAGTGTCCACAAGGAAACGATCTTTCATCGTTTCCAGGCTGAAAGGCCTGCATATTCATCAACCGAAGCTGAAGACAAAGTACATGGCATGGAGTGATGGGCCAAGCGAGCTCCTTTGACGACCTGCTCAGCGGAAAAACGCTAGACGCAGGGAAAAACAGGGGGCACAAGTTTCCTTTCGTCGAAACACCCAGATGTTTGCCCCCTGCCCGCGTCGCGTTTTGAAGCGGACATCATCTACTTCTTTGCTGGGCGTCAAGAGAGCCAGCGGGCCCGATCACCCATGCGCCACCAACTTTGTCTACACACGGAAACTCCCTTCACTGCCGAAGGGAGTTTCTCCTGCACTAATTCTTTTCGTTGACCAGCTTTTCCAGCTCGTTGAGCGTCTCCTCGAAGATCTCCATCGCCTGTTCGATCGGCTTGGAAGTGGACATGTCCACGCCTGCCGCTTTCAACACCTCGATCGGCGGCGCGGAGTTTCCTGCTTCGAGGAAGTTTTTGCGAATGCGGTCGACTGCCGGTTTGCCTTCGTCCAGCACCTGTTTGGCCAGAGCCTGGGAAGCGGCGAAGCTGGTGGAGTATTGGTAGACGTAGTAGCGGTAGTTGAAGAAATGCGGTACACGCGCCCATTCCATGGCGATTTCCTCGTCCGAGACCATGTCCTTGCCGTAGTACTTCTTGTTGAGGTCCAGATAAATCTGCTTGAGCGCTTCGGCGTTGAGCGATTCACCCGCCTGTTCCTTCTCGTGAATCAACCGCTCAAACTCGGCAAACTGGGTCTGTCTGAAAAGCGTGGAGCGGAAGTTCTCCAGGTAGTGATTGAGCAGGTACATTTTCTCTTCCTTGGTCTTGGCCTTTTCGTACATGCTCTTGAACAGCAGCGTTTCGTTCATCGTGGACGCCACTTCCGCCGTAAAGATCGGATAGTTCGACGTGATGTACGGCTGCGTCTTGTTGGTGTAGTACGACTGCATCGCGTGGCCCATTTCGTGGGCAATCGTAAACACGTCGTCCAGCGTGCCCTGGTAGTTGAGCAGCACGTACGGGTGCGTGTCATACGCTCCCCACTGGTACGCCCCGCTGCGCTTGTCGTCGGTGGAGTAGACGTCCACCCAGCCGCCTTCCAGGCCCTCGGCCAGCACCTTCACGTAGTCGTCCCCCAGCGCCTGCAGTCCGTCGATGACCATCTTCTTGCCTTCCTCGTACGGAATGTACTTGTCGTCAGACGGCACGATCGGCACGTAAATGTCGTACATGTGCAATTCCTTGACGCCGAGCATTTTCTTCTTGAGCGCGATGTAGCGGTGCAACAGCGGCAGGTTTTTGTTCACGGTTTCGATCAGTTCGTCGTACACTTTCGTAGGGATGTTGTTGGGCGTCAGGCTGGCCTCCAGCGCAGAGCCGTAATTGCGCGCCTGGGCGTAAAAGTTGTCCGCTTTTACTTTGGCTGCCAGCGTCTGGGCAAAAGTGTCCTGGAAGTCTGTCAGCGCCTGATAGTATGCCTTGAACGCATCTTTCCGCACCCGCGGGTCCTTGCTCTCCAGATAGGAGACGAAGTTGGCCCGCGTCAACTGCACTTCATTCCCCTTTTCGTCCTTGATTTTTGGAAATTTCACGTCCTTGGAGAGCATGCTGTAGATGTTGGTCGGCGAGTTGCCCAGCGGCGACGATTTGGCCAGCAATTCCTCCATCTCTTTGGGCAGCGAGTACGGTTTGGTGCGGATCATGTCCTCCAGCATCATTTTGTACGGCGCCAATTCCTTGGCTTCCAGGAAGCTCTTCATCTTGCTGTCCGGAATGGCGACGATCTCCGGCTGCATCCACGAGGTCTTTTCGGAGACCAGCGTGTTCATTTTTTCCGCCCGGTCGGCCAGCTTTTGCAGTTCGGGATTTGCCGAGTTGACGTCCAGGGCCATGTTGGCGTAGACGTACGCCTTGTCGTTCAAGCGCATCAGCGCACTGTAGTCGTCCAATGCCTGCAGCAGCGATTGCACCGATTGGCCCAGTTTGCCCTGATGCTTGGTAAACGCATTTGCCAGCGCTTCCACCTTGGCGACGTCCTTCTCCCAGTCCTGAACGGTCGGGTAGATATGATCCAACTTCCATTTGTACTTGTCGGGAATTTCGGCGCGGGATTTGTAAACGGGCGCTTCAGCCGCAGCCGCCACCGCCGCCGTGCTGTACGGGATAAACGGGGAAGATACGGTCGTCAACGCGATTGCCAGCGCCGTCAAAGATGCCAACGCATGCTTTTTCACACAGAATCGCCCCTTTTCTTTATGTTATATCTTTGCTAAATACTGTAATTATATCCCTCCCCCTAAATTCCTTCTTACTAATAAAAATATTTAAAATATTTAATACTATTTATCCAAAGATTTGCATTGTTTGTGAATAAAACTGTGTATAATATTTGGCGAATCGTATGGTTATCCACAGTTTTAGCGGCAAATTCCCGGAAAAACGACCTGGTTGTCCACATTTTTGTGGATAGTGTTGTGTATAACTTAATTTCCGCGCAGCGTGACAAACGCCCATACCGCCTCCTCTCCTCTGACATAGCATAGGTAATGAATCCAGGGTAGGAGGTGTTAGCTAGTGGGTATCTTCAACGGCCGCTTCGACGGTTTCGCGCTTGTGCTGGTTCTCTTCATCCTGCTTGTTATCGTTGGTTGTGACTGCGAGTAACGTTCCCGCGCTATCCAAGCTATATAAGGTGTACAACCGTTTGAAGCGAGCATATCCATCCCCGGCATCGCTTCGACAGCGGCTTTGCCTGAATATCGAGAGGGTAACCACACGAGGTGTTGCGCAAGGCCAGACGGCAACCGACCGGGTCCCTTGCCTTTTGCCATCATTGACCAAACGAAAGAGGATGCAACCTGTGACGCGTCGCATCCTCTTTCCTTGTGCTCGCTTGTTCGATTTTGCTGTGCTTGCCATCGTTTTCGCCGACCCGGCATTCCAGTCGTGAACGGTTACGATTCCGGCTGTTCCTCTGCCCGAACCAGCACTTTTTTCATTTTCCGCTCAAATTCCAGACGCGGGATCATCACGCTGTGTTCGCACCCGGTGCATTTGATGCGGATGTCCATGCCCATGCGGATTACTTTCCAGGCGTTTGTCCCACATGGATGGGGCTTTTTCATCTGCACGATGTCCCCCAGGGCAAACTGCTTACGTTCCATGCTTCTCCCTCCTTTTCCTCTTCCCTCTTGTCAGGCTTGTCCTTTTGGCTGGAACACCAACCGCGGATACGGAATCTCGATGCCGCGGGCGTCGAACTCCCGCTTGATCATCGCCCGCAGCTTGCGGCTCACACCGTGATGGGTGTTCGGTTTGCATTCCGCCGTCACGCGCATGATCACTTCCATCGGACCGAAGGCGTGAACGCCAAGCAATTGCGGTTCCGCGACGATATCCGGCACTTCGTCCTGCGCCTTTTTGATGATCTCTTTCAGGACGCGTTCGACGTTGTCCAGATCCTCTTCATAGGCAACCGATACGTCCACGACCGCCAACGTGTTTTGCAGCGAATAGTTGGTCACCTGCGTGATGCTCCCGTTGGGGAAAATGTGAACCTCCCCCGTCCAACTGCGAATCCGGGTGATCCGCAGGCCGATCTCCTGCACCGTACCCGTCATGTTGTTGATCGTGACCACATCGCCCACGGCGAACTGATCTTCAAAAATGATGAAGAAGCCGGTGATCACGTCGCGCACCAGGCTTTGCGCGCCAAACCCGACTGCCAGCCCCAGCACCCCTGCGCTGACCAGCACGGGACGCAGGTCGACGCCCAACTGCTGCAGTGTCAGCAAGATGGCCAAAAAATAGATCGAGTAACGAGCGACGTTGTTCACCAGCACCCGCAGCGTGTCGACCCGCCGCTGCTCGATCTGCAGCTTGCTCCCCCGCCGATGTTGAAACACCCGGTTTACCGCCGCCTGGACGAGCGCCACCACGATGCGGGACAAGATGATAATCAGCAGGATTTTCAGGACGATCGCTCCGATTGTGATCCATGTGTCGGGATTGGTCAGGTAAGCGCTCGCTTGCGCATACAACGTCTCAAACCATCGCTCCTGTTTGGCAATTTCCTCTGTCACGTTTACTGCTCCTTCCTGTTTCCGTGTTCGTCGATTTCGTGGTAGCAGTCGGAAAACAAGCGAAAGTAGCCGCGAATTTCTACATGCTGCCCTTCGATGATTTCTCTGGCCTGCCGGTAATCAGCCAGCGGGAACTCAATGGACAAGGCGCAGCCGGCCGTGATTTCTTTCGGGGTCGGACGAGTGTCAATGTCGATATCGGCATACTCCAGCAGCATCTCCGCCCGCAGTGCCTGCTGGGTGGAATCGAACGCGATCAGTACAGTCTCGCCTTCCACATCGAGCCCCTCCCTCCACTTTTTCTGTTCCCATTGTACCTGTTCGGATACAACCGCGCCAGTTTCCCCGGTTGTAAAGAATTGCTTCTGCGGGTAATGCGTCAAGGCATAGAAATGAAACAGGCCCATCACGCTTTGCCTGTCGTTGTTTCACTATCCAGAGCGTTCAAAACAGCCGCAACCTTTGTATTAGCTGGTATAAAAAAACCCGTCCGGTACTATACTGTGAATACTTTTGGTGTGAACCGCATTCGGTGTTATCGGCCTTGAACGACGCGAGACTTGGGGGTAGTCATGAACCTGTTTGATAGCCAGCGCAAGGACAGCTCCTTGCCACCGTTTACCGTCGAGTATCGAAATGAAACCGCCGCAGATCAGTTGGCTCAACACCTGGCGCAGCGCATCCTCCTGAAAACGCAACGCGACGACATCGTCATCCTCTGCATCGGAACCGACCGTTCTACCGGCGACGCGCTTGGGCCGTTGGTCGGCAGCAAATTGAAAGCCCGCACGCACCACCTGTTGCACGTATACGGAACCCTGGAAGAACCCGTGCACGCCATGAATCTCCGCGAAAAACTGGATGAAATTAACCGGACCCATCCACAGGCACTGCTCATCGCCATCGACGCCTGTCTCGGCCAGTTTAGCAATGTGGGCAATATCAACGTGGCGGACGGGCCCCTGAAGCCAGGCGCCGGCGTAAAAAAGGACCTGCCCTCGGTCGGTACCTTTCACATTACCGGCATCGTCAACGTCGGTGGTTTCATGGAGTATTTCGTCCTGCAAAACACCCGGCTCTACGTGGTCATGCGCATGGCGGAGATTATCGCCAATGCCCTGTTTCAGGCCGCGCTGATTGTTTCCGGGGATCAAAACAAACTGGGCACGGCGCTGCAAGAGTAAGAAACGCTTCAACCATTCTGATAAAAAAAGACTTGTTTCCTTACGGGGAATACAAGTCTTTTTGCTGTTATGACAAGATGGTCAATCGCCGCCTGGCCACATTCACGGTGATCGGCGTAACGCCCGCCATTTCGCCGTCGGCATGCACCACCATTGGTCGTTCCGATTGAATGGTGATGGTAGCGCCGCGAAAAAAGCGAGCCGCCGGATGATGTACATGTTTGCCCGTATAAATCAGCGGAAAGGCCCGAAGCAGGCTCCAGCGGCTGGCGTGGCTGACCACACAGATGTCTGCTCGGCCGTCGTCCGGAACCGCATCTGGACAAATCTGCATCCCTCCACCGTAACTGGATATGTTTGCAACAGCGATCAGCCAGACGTTTTCCAGCGTCTCCTGACGGTCGTCGATCACAACCGTCACCGAGCAGGGCTTGTATGTGAGCAGAACGCGCACAACTGCAAGGAAATAAGCCAGGACTCCCAGCTTGATCTTGTTCAGCCACCGTTTATAGCGCGCCCGGTTTGCCGTTACTGCCACCTGACCGTCCAATCCGGCGCCAACGGAATTTATCGCCACCATTCCGTTGAGCTGGAGCACATCAATCGTTTTGGTTACATTTCCTTGCAAAATCTTCTCCAACGCCTGGAGCGGATCGCGCGGCAAATTGTGTCCGCGGGCAAAGTCGTTCCCCGATCCCGCCGGAATATGGCCAAACGCACAGGCAACCTGCGATTCGTGAATTCCGTTTACCACTTCATTGACCGTTCCGTCACCGCCCACTGCCACAATTCCGGTTACGCTTCCGTTTTGCAGCACGTCCACGGCAAGCTGCTTCGCTTCGCCCGCCATGGACGTCTTACGCACCAAGTACGCGACGTTCCTCTGCCTCAATTCCTCCTCCAGCTGCTTCCATACCATTGCTCCCCTGCCGTTCCCCGAAACGGGATTCACAATGAATCCAAGCATTCTGCCCTCTCCCCCGCGAAGTTACTTGAGTTTATGACTGTATTATCATATGATCCCGTTCATCATCATCATAAAACAAAAACCGAGCATGTTATCAGGGATTCACCCTGACACCGCTCGGCTTTAGCTGGATTAGGAAGTTAATGACCTGCCTGTCTCGATCAATGTTTTCATACCGGACAGAACGATCGGCAATCCCTCTTCCAATACACGGGATGTATTTGGTGCTTCCTCAAACTCGTCGTGCACGACAGTCACCAATGTCACTCCGGCAAACTCAGCATGCGGCTCGATCTCCCAAGTCAAACGTGATGGCTTCTCCTCCGCGGTGTCGGCTTGCACAAGCAGTTGCCATGTCATCACCAGCCGACGGGGCGGCTCCACGACAAGAAACTCCCCTTTTGCCTGCAGCTGCCCTTGGGGATTCCATATCTCATACGGACAGCCTGCTTTGAATTCACCTTTAATCATTCCATTATACCAATATTGAGAAGTCAGCGAAGGATTGGTCAGCGCGTTCCAGACCTGTTCCGGATTTGTTTTGATCGCAATGCGGTTAATATGCCTGGGCTTTTGTTCCATGGCGGGTCCACTCTCCATCTCTTTTTTTAGCAGGCTTAATCCCGACACCCACGGTTCGGCGTACTTGCTTACCCACCTGTCGTAGATTTGGCGAATGGCTACAGGGTTCAAGTAGTGGTACTTCTCCCGCCCTACCTTACACGTAGTAAGCAGGCCCGCTTCCTCCAGAATGCGAAGATGCTTCATAACGCCGAATCGGGACATCTGCAGATGAGTGCAGAGATCATGTAATGTTCGGCCATCCTTTTCATACAACAGGTCCAACAGTGTTCGCCTGCTGGGATCGGCCAGTGCTTTAAATATATCGTCCATATGGAAATGCCTCCATGATGTCCACGAACTAGGCAATGGTAAAACATATCAATAACCATTGACATGTTACCATATAGTAACATATATTAAAAGTGACCATTTGGTCACATATTATGACGCACGGGATGTTCTGCCGGCAACCATCACGTTGCAACTCCTGGGGGTGATTTGGCAGCTGAAACTTGCTTATTTCGTTGCCATTCTGAATGCGGCGGTGATTGGCGTAACGTTTCTGCTTGTCAAACTGACGTTGACCTTCGCTACTCCTCTCGATACGTTGACCTACCGTTTCGCCGTCGCTTTTGCGGTCATGATTGTCCCGGCGATCTTTGGATTCTTCAAACTGGGCTACCGCGGCAAACCGCTGTTTTCCTTGCTGCTGCTGGCCTCCTTATACCCAATCGCTTACTTCGTGCTGCAAACATATGGGCTCCAGCATGCTGCGTCTGCGGAAGGCGGCATCATCAGCGCCATGACGCCAGCCGTCACGATGATATTTGCTTCCGTCTTTTTAAAAGAAACGACCACCTTGATGCAGAAGCTCTCTCTTCTTCTGTCTGCGAGCGGCATTGTGTTCATTTATACCATGAATGGCGCAAGCGACTGGTCGCGGACCACCGGCATCGCCTTGCTCGTTCTCGCATGTGTCACATTAGCCGGGTACAACGTGCTGGCCCGATTGGTCACCAGACATTTCAGTGCTATGGAAATCAGTTTTTTTATGGTGGGGATCGCATTCGTCTCATTTTTGACTGCATCCCTTGGCATCCATGCTGCGGCAGGAACGATTGATACCTTTGTCGCTCCTCTTTCCAGCGGTGTCTTTATCGCCTTGATCAGCTGTCTTGGCTTGATTCAAGTGGCAACTGCCTATATGGCCAATTTTGTCTTATCCCGGATGGAAGCCGCCAAGATGAGCGTATTCTCCCACTTGTCCACGATTATCGCCATCGGAGCGGGTGCGTTGATCTTGGAGGAGAGCGTTACTTGGAGTCATCTATGCGGCGCTGTCCTGATTATCTCAGGGGTCATTGGAGTGAATATGCCGTGGAATGTTTCTAGCACATCAGCAAAGCAGCTGAAAAAAACAAGCAAAGCGAGGTCATAATGATGCACATTGCCATGATCGCCGGGAGCAACCGGCAAAACGCGACAAGTACAAGTGTGCTTCGTTATATCGAAACCATTCTGAAAGCCCGAAACATCCAGGTCTCCTTTATCGATCTGGCGGTTGTGCGGCTGCCGCTCTTTTCCCCCGATGCGGAAGATGTTCACCCGGAAGCAGATTTTATGATCAGATCAGTCAAACAAGCTGACGGCCTCATCCTGGCAACTCCCGAATACCATGGTTCCATCTCCGGTTCGTTGAAGAATGCGCTGGATTATTTGGATAACAGCCACGTAGCGGGCAAGCCGGTATTGACCGTAAGCTCGGCAGGCGGGCGTCTCGGTGTGAGTTCACTTGTCCATTTGCAAAGCATCATCCGGAATCTTCACGGTATTCTAAGTCCGGAATGGATCTCGATCGGGGACGGTCACCCCCTCTTTGATCGGGATGGGGCTCCTCGAGATCCGGAGATATTACAGCGCATTGATCAAGCCGTTGAACAATTTATCGAACTCGTGAGGAAGTTGGGAAACGACACACAACCTAGGAAAGTGATGATGGAATCATGATGACCCCCGCTGAAATCAAAACATACTTGAAAAGAATCGGCATTGAGGACATACAGCCGCCAACCTTGTCTTACCTCACGCAGCTTCACAGAGCGCATGTGGCATCCATCTCCTGGCAAACCATTGATATCGTCGCCGGCAGACCGGCTCCGATCGATCTGGATGAGTGCGTCCGGCTCATGCTGAGTAACCGCAGCGGTTATTGCTTTCACTTGAACGGCGCATTCAGTGTGCTTCTTCGTTCGCTTGGCTTCCGGGTTTTTTGGCATAGAGCCGGCGTCCAGCCTCTGGGGCAGGAACCTCGGATCAATTCCTTTCACCTCGGGTTAACCGTCAGCCTGCCGAATGAAGAGCAACAAGAACAGCGATACATCGTCGATGTGGGATTGGGCGATATGCCCTATGAACCAATCCCGCTGCAGATCGGCACTTACGAACAAGGGCCGCTGCGCTACCAGGTTGAGAGCTCCGGCGTCGTTCAAGGCGGTTGGCGGCTTGTTCATGACCCGAACGCATCGTTTGTCGGTGTAGATTTTGCTCCTGATGACTTGGAGGACCTGGAAGAGTTCAAACCCAAACACGAATTTTACAGCACGTCGCCGGAGTCACCCTGGTATAAGCTGTTTCTTGTTCGGCACAGACACGCCACGGGCAGTAATGAATTGAGAGGCTGTATATGGAACAAGCGGGGAATCGATGGGATTGAGAAAATCGAACTCCGTACAAAATCGCAATGGCTGGAAGTGCTGGGAGATGTGTTTCAGGAGCATTTGGTCAATTATAGCAAGCTGGAGCGTGACGATCTATGGAATCGGGTATGGAACTACCATGAGGAATGGAAAAAAGCGAATCAAAAATAAACGGGGACCAATCCAGTTTCGTTGCAAAAAAACCGTCAGGGATATGTTTCGTTCCCTGACGGTCCTCTATTTGTGGTCATGGTTGCCATGCAATTGCCCGCACGGTTTTCTACACACATATTGACTCTGCATTTATTTGCGGCCAAAGGAATAATTCGTCCACGTTATTTGAAGAAGGTGTCCAACCACTCCACAAGCGGAACACTCACTGCCGCAATTACCAGTGCAGGCAGCATATTGGCGACATTGATTTTCCGCAATTCCAAAATGTTGATGCCGATCGCGATAATCATCAATCCCCCTACCGCCGTTACCTCCGCCAGGATGGCCTCCAGCATCGCCGGGCTGACCAGACTGTTGATTTGTGTGGCCAACAGGGCAATCGTTCCCTGATAGAGAAAGACGGGAATCGCGGAGAAGATGACGCCTATGCCCAATGTCGATGAAAAGATGATCGCCGACAAGCCATCCAGCATAGATTTCGTGTACAAAATGTCGTGGTTGTTGCGCAAACCGCTGTCCAACGAACCCAACACGCCCATGGCACCGATGCAGTACACCAGCGTTGCCGTTACAAACCCGGTAGCGATTGTCCCCTGTCGGTTTCCCCCCATCTTTTTCTCCAGCCATTGGCCCAAGCGATTCAGGTTTTTATCGATGCCCATCAGTTCTCCGATGATCGAGCCCAGCACGATGCTGACAATCATGATCAAAATGTTGTTCGTATCCAGGCTCATTTTCACTCCCAGCACGATAACGGCAAGAGCAATCCCCTGCATCACCGTCTGCCGGATTGATTCCGGGATGCCGGACAACAAGCGCCCCAGCAATGCTCCCGCCGCAATGGCAAGCGTATTTACCAGTGTCCCCAACAAAAACACGTTCTCCACTCCTCTGTGATCGCAGCTTTTGGAAGAACTCCGTTTTGCCATTTCTGTACGCGGTGCTTTTACCGGGGGCTTTTACACAGGGCATTCGAAACAGCCTCTTCTGCACATATGTACAAAGCTGTTTTCACTCTGCCGTTATTCCCTCTTTCGCCTTTCCCTGCAAAGCGCTGCCGCGAAGGCACAGCCGCCTTCTTATGTTCCTCCTCAAGCGTTCTCTCCTTGCTGTTTCATGCCGTTCGCGGAATTTCCATCTGGTTGTTGCCGGTGCAATCATGTCAGAATCTCTGTCTCACCAGGGACTCTGCCGGTCATCACCTGAGCAGGCAACGTGGCCTCTTCCGCCTACGCCGGGTTGAACGCGGACGCAATCTCGCGGACCGCTTCCAGCAGCGCGTCTACGTCTTCCTCCGTATTAAAGACGCCAAAGCTGACCCGCACGGCTCCTCGCTGTTCCGTTCCTGCGGTCTGGTGTCCCAGCGGCGAGCAGTGGTAGCCGGCCCGCGTCGCAATCCCGTACTGCTGATCCAGGATAAAAGACGCCTCCGCAGCATCAACGCCTGCGATGTTAAAGGAAACGACGCCGACTCTTTCCGTTTCAATGCCCGGTCCGTACCATTCCACTCCCGGAATCTCCTGCAGTCCCGATATCGTCCGCTTCGTCAGTTCCCACTCATGTGCACGAATGGCTTCCACGCCTTTTTCCATGACAAACGTCACTCCGGCCAACAGACCAGCCAATCCCGTCGTGTTGACTGTTCCGCTCTCATAGCGGTCCGGCCTGGTCGTCGGCTGTTCGATTGCTTCTGATTGACTGCCTGTCCCTCCGTGGATCAGCGGCTCCAGATCTATTGACTCGTGAACGTACAGGCCGCCGGTCCCCTGGGGCCCGTAAAGTCCCTTGTGTCCGGGGAATGCCAGCATGCCGATGTTCATTTGCTCCACGTCGATCGGCAAGACCCCTGCCGATTGGGACGCGTCCACAAGCAATACGACACCGTGCCGCTTCGCCACTTCCCCCAATTCGGCGACCGGCAGAATCACCCCGGTCAAATTGGAGGCGTGGCTGACCACCAATAGTTTCGTTTTAGGCGTGATCGCCCGATCAAAATCTTCCGCGTGAAACCGTTGGTCGTCTCTCGGTTCCACATAGGTTATTTCCACCTGTTTGGTCCGACGCATGTACTCCAGCGGACGGCGCACGGAGTTGTGCTCAATCGACGATGTGACGACATGGTCCCCTTCTTTCAAAAACCCTTTGATCGCTTGATTCAGCGCCTGGGTCGCATTGAGATAAAAAAAGAGGTTATTCGGGTTTTGAATCCCAAACAACCGAGCCAATTGCACCCGCGTCCGAAACACGGTCTTGCTCGCCTTCATCGCCAACGCGTGCCCGCCTCTGCCCGGATTGGCCGCAAACTCATCAAGCACCTCAGCCATCATTTCCTTTACCCCGGGCGGTTTGGGCCAGGTAGAAGCAGCATTGTCCAGGTAAATGATCCGCATTGCTTCCTCCTTATGGGGTTACTCCACATACAAAATGTCCAATATGCGCTGCAAGTCTTCCTGCGAGTAGAAGTCGATCTCGATTTTCCCCCGTTTGGTTCCCTTTTTAATCTTCACCGATGTGCCAAGACGGCTGCGCAAACGTTCCTCCAGTTCCATGAGCTGGGGTTCCTTTTTGGGCTTTTTCTTCTTCGGTGTTTCACGTGAAACATTCAGTTGTTTCACCATTTCCTCCAACTGCCGCACACTCAATCCCTTTTTGACGACATCATTGGCAAGCTGGAGTTGTACCGTTTCCTTTTCCACGGACAACAATGCACGGGCATGTCCCATCGACAGCTCTGACGCTGACACCATTTCGCGAATCTTTTTGGGCAGCTGCAGCAGGCGCAGCATATTGGCCACGTGCGGTCTGCTCTTGCCGATCTTTTGGGCCAACTGTTCCTGCGTATACGAATGATGAGCGATCAGCTTTTCGTACGCTTCCGCTTCTTCGAGCGGATTCAGGTCTTCCCGCTGAAGGTTTTCGATCAGGGCAATCTCCATCAACTGTTGGTCGGAGTACGCCTTGACCACGGCGGGCACTTTTTTCAATCCGACCGATTTGGCTGCCCGCAATCGCCGTTCTCCCGCCACCAATTCATAGCCTTTGATGCTTTTTCGCACAATCAGCGGCTGAATGATACCGTGTTCCTTGATCGACTGAGCCAGTTCTTCGATCGCTGTCGGTTCAAACTCTTTCCGTGGTTGATACGGGTTGGGACGAATATCTCCGACGGCGATCTCCGTTACGCTCTCACCCTCTTCAATGAGATTGGACGTGATCAACGCGTTCAAACCTTTCCCTAAGCCCCTGCTCATACCCCTACCACTTCCTTCGCCAAGTCGGTATACACTTCCGCTCCGCGAGAGCGCGGATCATACGTGATAATCGCCTGTCCGTGCGACGGCGCTTCACTCAAGCGCACATTGCGGGGAATAATCGTCTTGTACACCTTTTCCTGAAAGTACTTCTTCACTTCTTCAATTACCTGCAGTCCCAGGTTGGTACGCGCATCCAGCATGGTCAGAACGACGCCTTCGATCGTCAGCTGAGAGTTCAAATGTTTCTGAACCAGGCGGATCGTGTTCAGCAGTTGGCTCAATCCTTCCAGCGCATAGTACTCACACTGGATCGGAATCAGCACCGAATCCGCCGCCGTCAGGGAATTCACCGTCAGGATTCCGAGCGAAGGCGGACAATCGATAATGACGTAATCGTATTTGTCTTTGACGACTTCCAGTGCCTTTTTTAACCGAACCTCACGCGAGATGGTTGGGACGAGCTCAATTTCCGCACCGGCCAATTGAATGGTAGCAGGGATGATCATCAGACCATTGATGTCAGTGGGCAACGTGGCATCTACGGGGCTGACATCATTGATGAGCACGTCGTAGATACAGTAGCGCACATCCGCTTTGTTCACACCAATCCCGCTGGTTGCGTTCCCCTGCGGATCAATGTCCACCAGCAGCACTTTCTTTCCCAACGTAGCCAAACAAGCGCTGAGGTTGACGGACGTGGTCGTCTTTCCTACGCCACCTTTCTGGTTTGCTACCGCAATGATTTTACCCAACTTCTCCACCTCATTTTTACACCATTCTACTAACCATGTTACCAGATTTAATCCAGAGTCGTACGCTGGAATTTAGAATTGAAACATTTTTCCACCCAAGGGCCCGAAGTGCCTCTTCGTCCTCCCAAATCATCAAAATGGGACGAGAGCCAAAAAGAAAGGCGGCTGTTGTCCGCCACCGTGTTCCTGCTTTACGGAACGATTCGATCATCGTGTCCTTTCCCCATTGGAAATCCGTGTGTACCTCTATTAGGTCTATTGTCTCATTTCCCTTCCATCCGTTTGGGAATGCGAATAGTAAATTGATAGTATTCCTCGTGGTCCTCTTCATTCGTCTCGACTGCCAGACCGGTCTGCAGCACCATGTCAATGGACTGACGCACCGTGTTGATAGCGATGCGCGCATCCCGGGAAAAAGCTTTCCACTTTGGCTTTGCCTCTTTTTCCTGTTTGGGTTGTTCTGCTGCCTCCAGGAGCTGCTTTACCCGCGTCTCCGTCTGCTTGACGTTCCATTCCCGCTCCAGAATTTCCTGCAGGACTTTGCGCTGCAAATCGGCATTCTTCAACGGAATCAAAGCGCGCGCGTGTCTCTCCGTCACTTTTCGGGTGAGCAGGGCATCCTGAATCTCCTGCGGCAAATGGAGCAGCCGCAGCTTGTTGGCGATGGTGGACTGCCCTTTGCCCAAACGCTGCGCCAGGCTTTCCTGCGTCAGGTTGTGCAGGTCAATCAGCTTCTGATACGCGATGGCTTCTTCAATGGCCGTCAAGCCTTCGCGCTGCAGGTTTTCAATCAAGGCGATCGAAGCTGTCTGGGTATCGTTAAAATCCTTGATAATTGCCGGAATACGCTCCATCCCCAGCTTTTTCGTCGCACGCCAACGCCGCTCCCCAGCGATCAACTCGTATCGGTTGTTTCGCAAGCGAACGACAATCGGTTGAATCAATCCATGCGTGCGGATGGTTTGGCACAGTTCATCGATTTTTTCGTCATCAAATACCGTCCGAGGCTGATATGGATTGGGTACGATTTCATCAACGGGTATTTGTCGTATTTCTTCATTGTCTGTTTTGTCCGTCAACCCGAAAATGCGAGAAAATGAATCTTTAACTGCCATGGTTTGCATCCCCCACTTCCAACCGTTCCATCAGCCGCTGTGCTAAACAAGACGTGACGATTCCCTGGTTGACAAAACTTCCGCCTGAGCCGTTCGACGCAGCCGTCATCATTATTGGATTTCGGAACATTTTCTTCCCGTATCGGTCTGGCGAGCTCACACGTTGCTGGGTTGGGTGATACGGTCGAAAGAAAAACTTTTGATCGTCTGATCGTCGCTTTTCAAAGCTGTCGATCCTTCTATTGTGAATGGTTCATCCTGCTGTTTCAGGCTGCGCATCACTGAAGCATTTGCGTGTTGAAACAGGAAGAACACCTGCTGGAGTAGTCCTTCCAAGAATGATCATGCTTCATCAGCCAAGCGTATATCTACTGCTCCAGGCAAATCATCGTGACGTGTGTTTATCTTTTTTTCTGAAACAGCAAAACAGTCGACGTCGTCTCTGTGATGCAGTCGAGTGCTTTTCCTGCGGATTTTTTACCAAATCGTTGACGCCGTGGCACATGCGTATCTGTCTTACAGTCTTCTTCTTTCCTAATTATTCTGCACGGTCCGTTTAATTCCTGCTGCGGAAACGTGTTTCACGTGAAACATCAATTACTGTCTTGCTTGTTTCCTTCCTGTTCCTGATGTTCGTATTCATAATCGTCATCTCCTGGCTCCTGCCGGCTCCGGAAGTTGAACAAATGGGGGAACAAGCGGTGGAAATCAAGCGTCAGATAAGCAAAAAATGCCGCAATGATTGCCGTGATGTACATGCCGGCGCTGAACATCAAACCGATGGCCGAAGCCACCCACATGCCCGCCGCCGTCGTCAGCCCTTTAACCGTACCATTAAACTTGATAATCGCCCCTGCGCCCAAAAAGCCCATGCCGGTAACCACCTGGGCGGCTACGCGGCCTGGATCGTTGTTTACACCACTGCTCGAAAAGCCGTAGATGGAAGCAAGTCCAAACAGGCATGAACCGAAGCAGACGAGACTGTACGTGCGGAATCCTGCTCCCCGCTGCCGATTGGCTCCTCTGATGAAACGCTCTCGTTCCAATCCCATAATGGCTCCGGTCACAAACGCCAAAAACAGTCGAAGCAAAATCGTAGGCAGTTCCGGCGGGAAAAAAGTTGCATGAAGCGTATCCATTTCCCTCTCAACCTCCCGTTCATGCTATCGTCTCTTGCGAAAAAAGACTGCTTTCTTTGAAAGTATGCGGACTAATCGGCTTTTATCAATGAACGGCTGTCCGCTTTAAAAAAGCACTGGCGGCTCACTGGGCCAAACATGTTTTTTTCAGTACAGGCGGAGGCGATTCCGGTGTCCCCAACGGTGTTCCCAAGCCTGCCAGCAGACAGATTCGATTCGGCTGATTCTTCACCATGCGTTTGCCGCTTGGGCAGCTTGCAATCATTCCCCTCTGCCAAAAAAGGGCCACAGCGTTGTGCCATAGCCCTCTGGTCTCCAATAACGTCGGTGATCCCGCAGCCGCCCCGCTGCCGCCTGCTTCTACAGCAGCGGTTTTTTGGCAGGGGTGCCCGGCTTGCGCGGATAACCTTTCGGGGTGGCGCCCAGTTTTTCAATGATGACGATGTTGCGCTCCCCCGCTTCCTCCACCAGTTGAAACGTCTCTACTTTTTTCGTCTTGCCGCCCAGGGTCTTGATTGCCTTTTTCGCCTCGTTCAGTTCCGGCGAGATATCGGCTCCCTTCAACGCGATGAAATGACCGCCGACGCGGGCGAACGGCAGGCAATACTCGGCCAGCACGTTCAGACGAGCGACCGCGCGGGCCACCACGAGATCAAACGACTCCCGATACGCCGCTTCCTGTCCGCGCTCCTCCGCCCGGCCGTGGACCGGATATACGTCTTCCAGACCAAGTTCGGCGGCAACGTGATTCAAAAAGGCCATCCGTTTGTTCAGCGAGTCAATGATGGTCATCTTGAGATGAGGAAAGCAGATTTTCAACGGGATGCTGGGAAATCCCGCCCCTCCGCCGATGTCTGCCACAGACTCCACCTGATCAAAGGAAAAGTAGAAGGCAGGCGTAATCGAGTCGTAAAAATGCTTCACGTACACCTGTCCTTCTTCGGTAATCGCAGTCAGGTTCATTTTTTCATTCCACTCCACCAGCAGGCGGTAGTACGCGTCAAACTGCTCCAACTGGCGGGCGGACAGCACGATGCCCTTTGCTGCCAGCGCCTCGGCAAATTGCTCCTTGTTCATGCCTTCGTCTCCTTACTCGGCCGTTCTCACGCGATTGTACTGCTCCAGATATATCATCAATACGGAGATGTCTGCCGGGTTTACGCCGGATATGCGGGATGCCTGCCCGATATTCAGCGGACGGACTTTGCTCATTTTTTCCTGCGCTTCTTTGGACAAGCCGGAGATTTGATGGTAATCAATGTCGTCCGGAATGCGGCGTTCCTCCATCTTTTTCATCCGTTCCACCTGCTGCAGCGACTTGCGGATGTAGCCGTCGTACTTGATTTGGATTTCCACCTGCTCTGCCACATCTTCCGGCACTGGTTCCGAAGTCGGCACCATTTGGATGATGTGCTGATAGGTGATTTCCGGACGGCGGAGCAGTTGGGCCAGGTCGGTCACTTCCGTCAATTCCGGTGTACCGGCCGCGCGCAGCACTTCCTGCACGTGCGGCATATCCGGACGGACGCGGGTGTTCATGATTCGTTCCTTTTCCTTCTCGATCAGTTCCCGTTTGCGGCAGAACTTGCGATAGCGCTCTTCGCTGATCAGGCCGATCTCGTAACCGATGTCGGTCAGGCGCAGGTCAGCGTTGTCGTGTCGCAGCAGCAGCCGGTATTCTGCCCGGGAAGTGAGCAGCCGGTACGGTTCATTGGTTCCTTTGGTCACCAGGTCGTCGATCAACACCCCGATGTACGCCTGTTCCCGCCCCAAAATGATCGGCGGTTTTCCCTGTACTTTTCGCGCTGCGTTAATCCCGGCCATCAAGCCTTGGCCGGCTGCCTCTTCATAGCCGGACGTACCGTTGATCTGACCGGCTGTGAACAGCCCTTCCACCAGTTTGGTTTCCAACGACGGCCACAGCTGTGTCGGCACAATCGCGTCGTACTCGATGGCGTACCCCGGCCGCATCATTTTTACATTTTCCAGGCCGGCCATGGAACGCAGCATGGCCAACTGCACGTCTTCCGGCAAGCTGGTGGACATCCCCTGCACGTACATCTCTTCGGTGTGACGTCCCTCCGGCTCCAGGAACACCTGGTGCCGCGGCTTGTCGCTGAAACGCACCACCTTGTCCTCGATGGACGGACAATAGCGCGGCCCCGTTCCCTCGATGATGCCGGAGTACATCGGCGCGCGATGCAGGTTGTTGTTGATCATCCGGTGTGTTTCTTCATTGGTATAGGTCAGCCAGCACGGCAGTTGATCCATGATAAACTCGGTGGTCTCGTACGAAAACGCGCGCGGCACGGTGTCGCCGGGCTGAATCTCCATCTTGGAGAAGTCGACGCTGCTCTTGTGCACACGCGGCGGCGTCCCGGTCTTGAAGCGAACCATCTCAAAGCCCAATTCCTGCAGATGATAGGCGAGACGGATCGACGGCCGCATGTTGTTTGGACCGCTTTCGTACTGGAGATCGCCCAGAATGATTTTCCCGCGCAGATACGTTCCGGTGGTCAGGACAACCGCTTTCGCCGAATAGCGGGCTCCCGTCTGCGTAATCACCCCTTCGCAGACGCCGTTGTTGACGATCAGCTCATCCACCATCGCCTGACGCAGGACCAGGTTGGGAGTCTGCTCAATCGTGTGTTTCATCTGATGCTGATAGGCAAATTTGTCTGCCTGCGCGCGCAGGGCGTGAACAGCCGGACCTTTGCCCGTGTTCAGCATCCGCATCTGAATGTGCGTTTTGTCTGTATTTTTGCCCATCTCTCCGCCCAAGGCGTCGATTTCGCGTACGACATGCCCCTTGGCCGGCCCGCCGACAGACGGGTTGCACGGCATAAAGGCAACCGCATCCAGGTTAATGGTCAACAGCAGCGTGCTGCATCCCATGCGCGCCGCCGCCAACGCTGCCTCGCAGCCGGCATGACCCGCACCAATTACTATGACGTCATACGATTCCGCTTCGTAGGTTGCGTTCATGGTTTTCCTCCTTACTCTCCAGTATGGGCGCACTCTCTTGTTTTTTCACTTGCCCAGACAAAACTGGGAGAATATCTGGTCGATCAAATCTTCGCCCACACTCTCTCCGATCACTTCGCCGAGCAATTCCCACGCCTTTTTGATGTCGATCTGCACCATATCGATCGGCATCAGGTTGTCGATGCCGCTGATCGCATCGTCAATGGCCTGTTCCGCCTGGCGCAGCAGTTGAATATGACGGGCGTTGCTCACGTAGGTCAGGTCGTCCTGCTGTACGCGGCCGCTAAAAAAGAGATCGGCAATCGCCTGCTCAAGCTGATCAATGCCTGTCTCCTCCCTGGCCGAGGTCAGGATGAGCGGCCGATTGGGGAAGTGCCGTCTCACTTCATCCAGGTCGATGCGTTGCGGCAGGTCCACCTTGTTGATGATGACGATCACCTGGAATCCTTTGGCCGCGTCAAAAATGGCGTAGTCGTCAGGCGTGAGCGACTCGTTGTAATTGAGCACCAGCAGCACGAGATCGGCTTGCTGCAGCAGTTGCCGCGACTTTTCCACGCCGATCTTTTCCACGATGTCCTCCGTCTCGCGAATGCCGGCTGTATCAATCAAGCGCAGCGGCACGCCGCGCACATTCACGTATTCCTCGATGACGTCCCGGGTCGTGCCCGCCACGTCGGTGACGATCGCCTTTTCCTCCTGCACCAGGCTGTTCAAGAGCGACGATTTGCCGACATTGGGCCGGCCGATAATCGCCGTGGACAGCCCCTCGCGCAGGATCTTTCCTTGTCGGGCCGTCTGCAGCAGTCGGCCGATCTCCTGTTTGACCTCTGTGCATTTTTCGCGCAAAAAGTTCTGCGTTACTTCTTCCACATCGTGCTCCGGGTAGTCCAGTGTCACCTCGATGTGGGCCATGGCCTCAATCAGGTTTTGCCGCAGCTTGCGAATCAGCTGGGACAGTTTCCCCTCCACCTGGTTGAGCGCTACTTTCATTGCCTTGTCCGTCTTGGCGCGGATCAGGTCAATCACCGCTTCGGCCTGGGACAAATCGATGCGTCCGTTCAAAAACGCACGCTTCGTAAACTCCCCGGGCTCCGCCAGGCGAGCACCGTTGTCCAGTATCAGCTCCAGTACCCGTTCCACGGACACGATCCCGCCGTGGCAGTTCACCTCCACCACGTCCTCCCGCGTAAACGTCCGCGGTGCACGCATCACCGAGACCAGCACTTCTTCCACTCGCTCGCCGGTCTGTGGATCGTACAGATGTCCGTAATGAATCGTGTGGCTGTCCACAGTGGACAACTTCCGCTTGCCCCGGTATATCTTATCCACAACTTCGATTGCGTCCGGGCCACTGACGCGAATCACCGCAATCCCGCCCTCCCCCATGGGGGTCGCAACCGCTGCGATGGTGTCAAATTCCACGCTGTTTCACCTCAAGCTTTCCGCTGACGAATCAGTACTAACTTCTTAGCATAGCAGAACCACCTGCAAAAATCCAAGCACGAAACGCTTTGCTCACCCTTTTCGAAGAATCATCCACATCTGGACATGCCGTTCCCCTGTTCTGTACTACACGCGAGATTTCCTGCCCGGCACGTTATCCACAGTATGGTCGACTGAAACGGCATCCAATCGCACTATCCACAGGCGCATCATCCTTCATGAAATCGAGAAAACAAAAAAAAGACCCTCACAACAAGAATCTGCATTCTTATTGCAAGGGGATAGAGTAATACATCAGCCAATACGAGTTCTACGTTGGACACCGCTTTTCATCTGTACGTTCGTGCGGTTCCGCCGACAGTTGTTCCGCAGCTTGAGCCTGCAACACTTCAACAGCTTGGCTTCCCCGATATGGACTCAACTCTTTCACAATGATTTCCATATGTTCAAATGATAAATTTCTTTCATTCATGCGATGATATTCAATAAAAAGACCGATACAGGCGGCCACCTTCGCGAAGGAGCCTAATTGCCGATAATAGCTGATGCTTTTCAACAGGGTATCGAATCCTTCCGTAATCTGTCCGATCGAGATCTGACATTTTCCTTTTTGCAAATGATACTTGGCTGTTTGTTTGATCCGTTGCGGGTGAGAGGTGATGTCGGCAGGAAAAAACTGATCTTCAGCAGCGATAAGTTCTTTCATCAAGTCGTTTCTGCCGGTCTCCAGGCAGACGTCCAGAAGATCGGTGACAACGTTGATGCGCCCGTCGCGTTCCGCTTCCTGCAGGCACTCTTGATAAAGCGCAATCGCTTCTTCGTGCTGTCCTTTTTTTGCGTAAAGCAGAGCCCGAAGATGTTTTTTGCGGAAGTCCGCAAATTTGCTGTTTTCATACTCTTTCAAGTACACCTCGGCAAGTACGAGATCACCCAGGTCAAGATATGAATTGACGATGGCGATCAAAGCGGAGGCTTTTTGCCTGCTGTCTTCGTGATCTTCCCGAATGCATTTGCTGCACAATTCAATGCAATCGTAATAATGGTCCAAAACGTAGGCATGTACGCCCAGTCGAAAATACGCCGCAATCCGCTCTGCCGGCTGAAGCCATTCAAGGTAATGCAGCATTTCTTTTCCTCTTTGATACGTTTCTTCCAAGCGAGCGAATTCGTCCCGCTCAAGTAAGTACCGCTCATAAAGCCCCTTCGCCAAGTAATAGGGAATCCCATTCTTTCTGGTATATTCAATGAGCACATCGTACAATACCAGTTTTATGGCAGGGTCGTCCGTACCATTTGCCGTTTGGAAAAGGTGGTCGAGAGCAAGAAATGTTTGCATTTTGGGGGTGTCCAGCAATTTTTGGGCTGCCTTTTCGATGACGGTTTTGTTATTATGTGCGATGGCTTCTTGGAGCAGGAACTTCAATGTTTCCGCCCGTTCGGTTACATCCAGATACGTACTGATTACCAATCCGTAGGGAATATGTAATGCGTTCCCGATCTTTTTCCAGGTGGCAAAGCTGGGCCGTTTTGTTTCCCCTGATTCAATCCGAGACAGGACGCTCCTGCCGACTCCTGCCCGTTCCGCCAGTTCATCAACCGTGATATTTTCCTGATACCTGTATCTGAGAAGCACATCTGCAAAGTCTCCAAACCCCATGGCAGAAGCCCCCTAGTTAAACGTTAGGAATTTTTCCCATGCATTGCTTACAAGCGTGTACTCCCATACTTACTGGCGGGAAACGTTCTCTACTTTCCTTATCGGTTATCATCCTTCGTCTTCTAATGTTTTACGCAAAAAAAGTGAAAAGGGAGTCACGGCGAACAAAGGTAAGCCAATGCTGCTACCATGCGGTCTGTCACCCGGGCGACTGCCGGGCATAAAAAAAGAAGCCTACCGGGAGGCTTCTTTAGGCGCGATCACGATGCAGCGGTTGGGTTCGTCCCCTTCGCTGTAGGTGACCACATCCGCTCGCTTTTGCAAAAACGAGTGAATCACTTTCCGGTCCGCAGCCGACATCGGTTCCAGCCGGACGGAGCGCTTGGTGGCGACAGCCTTCCTGGCCACCCGCTCGGCCAGCTGCTCCAGCGTTTCCTTGCGGCGCGTGCGGTAGTTTTCAGCATCGAGAATGATGCGGACGTGCTTGTCCGCATGGCGGTTTGCTACGACATTTACGAGATACTGTAGAGAGTCTAAGGTCTGTCCCCTGCGGCCGATAATGATTCCCAGGTTGGTCCCCTGTATGTCAAACAGGACGCCGTCTTCCCCGGGACGCGTTTCCACACGGGCGTCCACGTTCATGTTGGCCAGCACATCCTGCAGAAATGCGAGGCCCTGATCCACCGGATCGACATTGACCTCCACTTCCACCTTGGCGTCCCGCGAACCGAACAGTCCAAACAATCCCCTGCTCGGCTCCTCCAGGACGCGCACGCTCACCTTGTCGCGTGTGACGCCCAGTTCTTCCAAGGCCTTACGCACAGCATCGTCAATGGTTTTTGCCGCAGCTACCACCTTTTTCACTTGGAGGTTCCCTCCTTAGGACGCGGCGCTTTGGGCGCTTTGTTTGTATCGCGATACAGGAAATACGTCTGCACAATCGTAAACAGGTTGCCGTACACCCAGTACAGGGAGAGCGCGGACGGCAACGTCACGGCGATCGCCAGAATCATCAGCGGCATCATGATGGTCATCAGCTGCATCTGCGGATTGTTCTGCACCGCCGATCCCATCATCTTGGACTGCAGATACGTGGTAATCGCCGCCACGATCGGCAGGATGTAGTACGGGTCCTTTTCCCCCAGCGACATCCACAGGAAGGTGTGGTTCTTGATTTCTTCCGTACGGATAATCGCGTGGTAAAACGCAATCAGAATCGGCATCTGCACCAACAGCGGCAGACATCCGGCCAGCGGATTTACGTTGTGCTTCTGGAACAGCACAAGCGTTTCCTGCTGGGCCTTTTGCGGATCGTTTTTGTACTTCTCGCGGATTTTTTGCAGTTCCGGCTGAAGCTCCTGCATTTTCTTGGAACTCTTGATCTGTTTGACCATAAGCGGCAGCACGAGCAGGCGGATGATGATGGTGGCCACCAAAATCCCCAAACCGTAACTGCCCCCCAGTACCACTGCACTCTCTTTGATGAGCCAGGACAGCGGCCAAACAAAATACTTGTCCCATATGCCGGTGGCGTCAGGACCGATCGGCGCAGCGGCCTGAGGGTTGCAGCCCGACAGAATCAGTACCAGCAGGGCCAGCATGGATATGCTGAGGATGCGTCTTCTCAAAGGATGGTCCTCCTTTTCCCTGATTCGGTTGTTCACGTAGTTACGAATGGCGTTGATCCGGCACAGGATCAAATCCGCCCGGATGAAACGGGTGGCACTTCAACAGGCGGCGCAGAGCCAACCAGCCCCCCTTCCACGCCCCGAAGCGGCGAATGGCCTCGATCGCGTAGTGCGAGCAGGTGGGCGCAAACCGGCATGTAGGCGGTTTCAACGGGGACAGAAACAGTTGGTATCCGCGGATCAGCCATATCATTAAGCGCGCCATTACCGTTTCACCCTCTTTTTTGGTTATGTACGGGTGTATGTCTGATCACCTTGGCTCGTTTCATCACGTGCAGGAGCGATTGTTCAATCGCGTCCAGTGTCATCGCTTCCACGCCGGGTCGAGCGATGATGACCAGATCCACGTCCGGCGGGATGACGCCTTCCAATCGGCGCACCGCTTCGCGGATCAACCGCTTGACCCGGTTCCGGATCACGGCGTTGCCGATTTTTTTGCTGACGGAAATCCCGGCACGAAACACGGCTTGTCCCTCCTGTTTGGCACAATACAGGACAAACTGTTTGTTTGCCGCCGAGTTTCCCTTTTGAAACACTGCCTGGAAGTGCTCATTTTTTCTGAGCCGATGCGAACGATGCAAGGTAAACATCCCCTAACATCATAATTATAGTAGAAAACGTATGCAGCATCTACCAGTATATCCTGGTTTCGCCCACTTTTTTCCCCGTCCGGCCGATCCTCCCGCGCACGCACAGATGTTTTGCGTCCATCCCCCGCGCAGATACATCGTCCAGACAGGCCCAAGAAAAAAGCCGGTCCCATCCCTCTCGCGTTTCAATGTCCGTACTCCTCCCGGTCGTCCCTAAAACCCTCTCCCGCTCGGCCATACCAGCGGTGATCCGGTCGAGCGCGTTCTCTCCGGGCAGTTCCTCTCAAGGAGCGGCACCGATCGGCGCCAGTTGCGGACACAGGTCCTGCGGTCAAGTGATGTCCCGACTGATACTCATCACAATACAAAAAAGGCCACTGTAGCTGTGGCCTATGCGGAAAGCACTTTTCTACCTTTACGACGACGGGCTGCCAAGACCTTACGGCCGTTTTTCGTGCTCATACGCTTGCGGAACCCGTGGTCCTTTTTGCGTTTGCGATTATTTGGATTAAACGTTGGTTTCATTCCTATACACCTCCGTCCTCAAAAGGCATTCTTTCGCATTATAAAGAGATTTGCCTAAAAAGTCAAGCAGACCGGCCAGCGCCGTCAAAAGGGAAATTATCCCCACAAAACTATTTCCCGTCCTGTGGATATCATTTTATCCACACTCGCAGATTTCGACAAGGTTATCTACAGCTTGTACACAAAATATAGGGGTGTGAATATGTCCCCAATACCAGTGGTTGTGTTTGTGGATAAGTGCGAAAAAACCATTGATACCGTGCCTTTTATCTGTTATTATGTTTTTGTTTTGGAACGTGTATAACTCCATTGGGACAATCAGATTTTCCACAGCATGTGGATAAGTTTGTGGACAGCTTTCCTCAGTTGTGAATGATTGTATTCACAATGATGCGAATAACGTCTACTTTTTTTCGCTTCTCTGCGCGAAATCCCTATTTTTCGACTATATTTTATCCACAGTCGACACGCTGTACTTGTGTTGAACATTTATCCTGTTGGTCATCCGCCATTCCGAATCTTTTCATTCATCATTTCATATTCGTTTGCCTGAAAGGAGGGATTCCGGTTGGATGCAGCGATTAGCGAGCTCTGGCGAAAGGTACTCGCCAAAATAGAAAAATCGCTCAGCAAACCAAGTTTTGATACCTGGCTCAAGGCGACCAAAGCGAGCACACTGGAGGAGGACGCGCTGATTGTCATAGCGCCCAACGACTTCGCCAGGGACTGGCTGGAAACTCGCTACTCTCAATTGATCACCGATACACTCTATGAGGTTACCGGCGTAAATATGAAAGTGATTTTCGTCGTCCAGCAAAATACGGACGGCGCCTTTGCCGAAGAACAGCCGGCCCCCCGAGTGAAAGTATCCGCTCCTCCAGCCAACACCGATGACCAGCCTCCCAGCATCCTGAATCCCAAGTACACGTTTGACACGTTCGTCATCGGTTCCGGAAACCGGTTTGCCCACGCTGCATCGCTCGCCGTGGCAGAAGCGCCGGCCAAGGCGTACAACCCGCTGTTCATCTACGGAGGAGTCGGATTGGGGAAGACTCACTTGATGCACGCCATTGGCCATTACGTGATTCAGCACAATCCCTCAGCCAAAGTGGTGTATCTATCGTCGGAAAAGTTTACCAATGAGTTTATCAACTCGATCCGGGACAACAAGACTGTTGAATTTCGCAACAAATACCGCAGCGTCGACGTGCTGTTGATTGACGACATTCAGTTTTTGGCCGGCAAGGAGCAGACGCAGGAAGAGTTCTTCCATACGTTTAACGCGCTGCACGAGGAGAGCAAGCAGATTGTTATCTCCTCCGACCGTCCGCCGAAAGAGATCCCCACGCTGGAGGATCGCCTTCGCTCCCGCTTCGAATGGGGACTGATAACGGACATCCAGCCTCCTGATTTGGAAACGCGGATTGCCATCCTGCGAAAAAAGGCCAAAGCGGAAAACCTGGACATCCCCAACGAAGTCATGATTTACATCGCCAACCAGATCGACAGCAACATCCGCGAGCTGGAAGGCGCACTGATTCGCGTCGTGGCGTACTCGTCCCTGATCAACCGCGACATCGACACCCATCTGGCGGCGGAAGCGCTGAAAGACATCATCCCGTCTTCCCGTCCGCGGGTGATCACGATCATGGACATCCAGCGCGCAGTCGGCGAAGCGTTCAACCTCAAGCTGGAAGACTTCAAGGCGAAAAAGCGGACCAAATCGGTAGCGTTTCCACGACAGATCGCGATGTATCTGTCCCGCGAGCTGACGGACGCCTCGCTGCCCAAAATCGGCGACGAGTTTGGCGGCCGCGACCATACGACGGTCATTCACGCGCACGAAAAGATTTCCAGAGCGCTTGCGACCGATCCGCAGCTCCAGACGACGATCCAATCGTTGATCGAAAAGCTGAAAGCCAACCACTAACCTGTGAATTGTGAATAACGCCAAAAGCCTATACACAACTTACCCACATGTGTATAGGCTATCTTTTACGTCAGAATTGGGGATATCCACAAACCCACAGGGCCTAGTACTACTCCTGTTAAAAAGATAGATCCTAATAAGATATGAAAGAGACACGGGCATTATGCACAGCAGGCCCAAAACGAGATGGCAGGAAAAAGGGAGGTTTACGGTGATGCACATTACCGTTCAACGCGACAGACTGGTGAACGCCGTTTCGCACGTCAGCAAGGCAGTATCCAGTCGGACGACGATTCCGATCCTGACCGGGATCAAGATGAGAGCGGATGAAGAGGGACTGACGCTGACCGCAAGTGATTCCGACGTCTCCATTGAAGTGCTCATCCCCACGGAGGAAGGAGACGAATGGGGGGTAACTGTTCACCAGCCGGGAAGCATTGTGCTGACTGCTCGCATTTTCAGCGAAATTGTACGAAAACTGCCGAGCAATGAAATTCACATCATGGTGGATGACCGTCTGGTGACGCAAATCCGTTCCGGCCAAGCGGAATTCACGATCAACGGGATGGACGCAAACGAATTTCCGCAGCTGCCGCAGCTGGAAGAGGACAAGGTGTTCAGCGTGCCGGGCGATTTGTTGAAAGCGATGATTCGCCAGACTGTGTTTGCCGTGTCCACGTCTGAAATGCGGCCGATTCTGACCGGATTGATGTGGTCGCTGGACCGCGGCCAATTGAAATTTGTCGCGACTGACAGCCACCGGCTGGCCAGCCGCACGGCGATGGTGGAGTGCCCGGAAGAGCTTTCCTTCCACAATGTGGTCGTACCGGGTAAAAGCTGCAACGAATTGGTCAAAATATTGGATGATGACCAACATCCGGTCGACATCGTCGTGGCTGACAACCAGATCCTGGTGAAGTCGAAGCACATTTTGTTCTACTCCCGTCTGCTGGAAGGAACGTATCCGGACACGTCCCGGATCATCCCGCAAGGCTGCAAGACGGAAATCACGGTCAGCACAAAGGAATTCCTGCAGTCGATCGAGCGCGCATCCCTGTTGAGCCGCGAGGGCAAATCCAACGTAGTGCGCCTGATGACACTGCCGGACGGCAGCGTGGAGATCACCTCCAACGCGCCGGAGATCGGGAAGGTGACGGAGATTGTCGCGCCCAAGTCGCTCAACGGCGAGGATCTGAAAATCTCCTTTAACGCCAAGTACATGATTGACGCGCTTCGTTCCATCGACAGCAGCGAGATCAAAGCCAGCTTTACCGGCCCGATGAGCCCGTTTGTCATCTGTCCGACCGATCATGACTGGATGCTTCACCTGATCCTGCCGGTCCGGACCTACTAGGTAGTATTGGAAAAGGAAAGGAGCCCATCCATGCGAGAGGTGTCCATTCAAACCGAGTACATCGCCCTGGGCCAGTTCCTCAAGCTGGCCGACATCATCGACACCGGCGGGATGGCCAAAGCGTTTCTCGCCGAAGTGCCGATCTTGGTCAACGGCGAAGAGGAAAACCGGCGCGGCCGCAAGCTGTATCCCGGCGATGAGGTGACGGTCGAAGGGCACGGCCGGTTCAAAGTAGTGCGCCGCTGAGAGGAGAGCCTGATTCTTGTTTCTCAAGAACCTGTCGCTAACTCATTTTCGCAATTACGACGCGCTGTCCCTCACGTTTGACGGCCCCATTCAGCTGTTTATCGGCAACAACGCGCAAGGCAAGACCAACGTGTTGGAGTCCATCTACGTTCTTGCGCTGGCCAAATCCCACCGGACGTCCCGGGACAAGGAACTGATCGCTTGGGATGCCGATTTTGCCGCCATCCGCAGCGACGTCGAGCGCCGCACCGGACCTGTTCGGCTGGAGCTGCAGTTGACCGCCAAGGGAAAACGGGCCAAAATCAACGGGATGGAACAGCAAAAATTAAGCGAATACGTCGGAGCACTCAACGTGGTCATGTTCGCCCCCGAAGATCTGGGAGTGGTCAAGGGGGCGCCTGCCCAACGGCGCCGGTTTATCGACATGGAAATCGGCCAGGTGTCTCCGACGTATCTGTACTATTTGAGCAATTACAACAAGGTGCTGGCCCAGCGCAATCAACTGCTGAAAGACCTGGCGATGAAGAAAAGTAACTCGCTGGAAATGCTGGCAATTTGGAATACCCAATTGGCAGAATTAGCGGTAAAATTGTTACGGAAGCGTTTTTCGTTCATTCGGAAGCTGGAAACGTGGGCTCGCTCGATCCACGCCGGCATTACCGACGGCAAGGAAACGCTCTCTTTGCATTATGAGAACAGTTCGCCGGTGACGGAAGAGATGGCCGTGGAGCAGGCGGTTGAAGCGATGCTGGCCGCCTACGAAGAGGTGTTTGACCGGGAAATGGCCCGGGGCAGCACGCTGATCGGGCCGCACCGGGACGATTTCAGTCTGAAAGTAAACGGCATGGACGTACAAACGTACGGTTCTCAGGGACAGCAGCGGACCAGCGCGCTGTCGATCAAACTGGCCGAAATCGAGCTGATCAAGGAAGAAGTGGGCGAGTACCCCGTTCTTCTGTTGGATGACGTGCTGTCTGAATTGGATGAACATCGGCAGACGCTGCTGTTGGAAACCATACAAGATCGCGTTCAGACGTTTGTAAGCACCACGGGTGTGGAAGGCTTAAAACATCAGGTTCTCCAGCAAGCCTCGCGTTTTTACGTGCGGGAAGGGAAAATCTCCGGGGAAAGGTAGGGAGAACAGGTTATGTTTATACACATTGGTGGCGATACTGTGGTGAGCACCAAGGACGTAATTTCGATTCTCGACCACCAGTCTGTCAAATCGTCAAAAGTGAACCAGGCGTTTTTGCAGGCACGTCGCAACATGGTGGTGGACCAGGGTGTGGAGGAGACGAAATCGTATGTCATCACCAAGGATGCCGTCTACTGTTCGCCCATATCTTCCCTGACGCTAAAGCGACGCGCTCAGTTCGTGGACAGCTTGGAGCAGGTTCCCGTACAAGCTGAAGTGGAGGAGTTGACAGAGTAGTGGACCAGGTAACGACAAAGGATACGAATTACGACGCCAGTCAGATCCAGGTGCTGGAGGGCTTGGAGGCGGTGCGCAAGCGGCCCGGGATGTACATCGGGTCAACCAGCAGCCGCGGTCTGCATCATCTGGTGTGGGAGATTGTCGACAATTCCATCGACGAAGCGCTCGCCGGATACTGCGACAATATCGAAGTGGTGATTCACCCGGACAATTCTGTCTCCGTGACGGACAACGGACGGGGGATTCCTACGGGCATCCACGAAAAGACCGGGAAATCGACCGTAGAGACCGTTTTGACCGTCCTGCACGCCGGGGGGAAATTCGGCGGCGGCGGGTACAAGGTGTCAGGCGGTCTGCACGGCGTGGGCAGCTCGGTGGTGAACGCGCTCTCCGAGTGGTTGGAAGTGGAAGTGAAACAGAACGGCAAGGTCCACTTCATGCGCTTTAACGTCGGGGTCCCGGAGGCAGATCTGGCGGTTGTCGGAGAAACCACAGAAACCGGTACCAAGGTCACCTTCAAACCTGACCCGACTATTTTTACCGAAACGACCGTTTTTGATTACGAGGTGCTGCAGAAGCGCATCCGCGAGCTGGCCTTTTTGAACAAAGGGCTGCGCATCACGTTGAAAGACGAGCGGCCCGGCCAGGAGCGGGAAGAGTCGTTCCACTACGAGGGCGGGATCGTGCAGTTTGTCGAGTACTTGAACAAGAACCGCGAACCGCTGCACGAAGAAGTCATTTACTGTGAAGGGGAAAAAGACGGGCTGCACGTAGAAGTAGCCATCCAGTACAACGACAGCTATATAAGCAACATCTACTCCTTTGCCAACAACATCAACACGCACGAGGGCGGGACGCACGAGTCCGGCTTCAAGACGGCGCTTACCCGCGTCATCAACGACTACTGCCGCAAGTTCAACTTCCTGAAGGAAAAGGACCCCAACCTGTCTGGTGATGACGTGCGCGAAGGGATTACGGCGATCATTTCCGTGAAGATCCCGGAGCCGCAGTTTGAGGGGCAGACCAAGACGAAGCTGGGCAATTCCGAGGCGCGCAGTGTGACCGAGTCCGTATTCGGCGACCGTTTTGCCACCTTTATGGAGGAAAATCCGGCGGTAGCCAAGCGGATTGTGGAAAAAGCGCTGATGGCGGCGCGGGCGCGGGAAGCGGCGCGCAAGGCGCGCGAGCTGACCAGGCGGAAAAGCGCACTGGAGGTAAGCGCGTTGCCGGGCAAATTGGCCGATTGTTCGTCCAAGGACGCGTCCGAGTCCGAATTGTTTATCGTGGAGGGGGACTCCGCGGGCGGTTCGGCCAAAGCGGGGCGGGATCGCCACTTCCAGGCGATTCTGCCGCTGCGCGGCAAGGTGTTGAACGTGGAGAAATCCCGTCTTGACAAGATTCTCGCCAACAACGAGATTCGCGCGATCATCACGGCGCTCGGCACGGGTGTCGGCGAAGATTTTGACATCTCCAAGGCCCGCTACCACAAAGTCGTGATCATGACGGACGCAGACGTCGACGGTTCGCACATCCGGACGCTGCTCTTGACGCTGTTTTACCGCTATATGCGGCCGCTGATCGAGGCGGGCTACATCTACATCGCTCAACCGCCGCTGTACAGCATCAAGCAGGGCAAGCAGATTTACTACGCGTACAACGACAAGCAGCGGGACGAAATTCTGGCCACGTTGAAGAGCACCCCCAAACCAAGCATTCAGCGCTACAAGGGATTGGGCGAGATGAATGCGGACCAGCTCTGGGAGACGACAATGGACCCCGAGGTGCGCACTCTGCTGCAGGTCAGTCTGGAAGATGCGATGGAAGCCGACATGGTCTTCGAAACCCTGATGGGCGACGATGTGGAGCCGCGGCGCGAGTTTATCGAGCAGTATGCTGCCACGGTGCGGGATCTGGACATTTAAGGAGACGATTTACCATGCCGGATAGATGGAACCTGTTTTGTAAGGCCGGCATGCGTATGTTTAGCAAACCGAAAAAGCTTGTCCCAAATGGGGCAGGCTTTTTTTGTTGGGCAGAGACGACAGCGATGACGCTGCACTTCGTACGTTGACATTTTTAAACTTACAAAATAATAATGTATTGTAAGTGATATATCCTACTCGCTGGAGGGGAAACCATGAACCAAACGGAACCGCTTTGGACGAAAGATTTTGTGCTGTTGGCGTTCTCCAATTTTTTTCTTTTCGTCGGGTTTCAGATGCTGATTCCGACGCTTCCGCTGTTTGTGACCGAACGGGGCGGGGACCAGTTGGCTGTAGGTCTGGTCGTCAGCCTGTTTACGGTGTCCGCCCTGATCGTTCGTCCGTTTGCCGGGAAAGCGCTGGATTCGGTCGGACGGCGGCCGGTCTTGCTGGTGGGGCTTGCCTTGTTTCTGCTGTGCGTGGCCGGTTATTACTGGATGGCGACGGTCGCTCTCGTGTTGGGGCTTCGGTTTGTGCATGGCATAGGCTGGGGAATTGCCACGACCACGTTCGGCACAATCGCTTCCGATCTGATTCCGGCTGCGCGGCGAGGAGAAGGAATGGGGTATTTCGGGATGTTCAGCAGCCTGGCGATGGCGCTTGGACCGTTGGTGGGGCTGTGGCTGGCGCAATCGTTCGGATTTGGCTGGCTGTTTTTGATCTCGTCGGTTTTGACCGCATTGGCCATGCTCCTGTCCAAACCGGTGAAAATGGCAGCACCGGCCGGCGCCGGTCGGCGGCAGCCTGAGACAAAACGAAGTGGACTGGTGGAGCAAAAAGCGCTGTTTCCGTCGCTGCTGGTGCTGTTTCTGGGCGTCACGTACGGCGGCATTGTCAGTTTTATCACCTTGTTCGGCCAGGAAGCGGGGATCGGCAATGTCGGTCTGTTCTTCCTGTTCAACGCGCTGTCGCTGATGCTGATTCGGCCGGTTGCCGGGAAACTGTTTGACCGAAAAGGGCACCTCTGGGTGCTGCTGCCCGGCGGTATTGTGATGGCTGCGGGTCTGTTGATTTTGTCGTACAGCACGACGTCCTTTGGGCTGATTGCAGCGGCCATCCTGTTTGGCAGCGGGTTTGGCGCGGTTCAGCCGTCGCTGCAGGCCTGGACCATCCACCGCGTTTCGCCTGAACGGCGAGGGGCGGCAAATGGCACCTTTTTTTCCGCGTTTGACCTGGGGATCGGAGCGGGGGCGATGCTTTTGGGCGCAGTCGCCAAAGCAATCGGTTTTGCCCTGATGTATCGCTGCTCCGTCATCGTGATTTTGCTCTATCTGATCATCTATCTGGCGTACGTGATCAAGGAGCGGCGTCGACATTCCCATCTGCAACCCGGTTCGTCCTGAGAAGGTCCGGGTTTTTTTGCAAGCACCGGTTTTATGAACAGACGGCCGTCTGTTGGTGATTGGCCTGTGTGACAGGACACAAAGAAGCGGGGGGTGTGTCATGCTCATCAAATGGATTGCGTGTCAGGTGAGGGAGGGCCAACAGCAGTTCTTTTCCCGGGGGCAGGAGCAGTGGAGAGCCGTCAGGGAGGTTGACGGCTTTCTCGGCCAGGCCGGCGGGTGGAATGTCAGCGACCCGGCCGAGGCTGTCATTCTCGCTTGTTGGCGGGATGAAGCCGCTTACCGGGCGTTTATGGCGAACCACCACGACCCGATTTTTGCCAAAACTAGGCAGCAGCAGACGTATGAGCGCATCCGCGTGGAGCTCTATGAACGCGTTCTCGACATGCCGGGGACGATGGAAAACGTGCTCGACGCGTTGGCGGTTGGGAAATGGCTGCGGCTGGAACAGCGGCCTGTTTTGCCAGAAGCGGACTGCCTGGCGGGTTGGCCGGGGGCTGCCGCCGGTGTGGCGGGAAAAGTCGTGAAGGATGGGGGGCGTTTTCTCATCGCGACGGTGTGGGATGCTGCCCAACCGGACCGGGAGGGGACATCCGGGGCGATCATCGCCCCGTTGGAGGATGCCTGGCTGGTGCTGCCGTAAGACCGGAGACTGGTGACGCAATGCGTTTGCGAGAGATTTTGGACGTGACCTCTTTCTGTATGGTATAATTACGTATTGCGATAACCAGTTGGAGGTTTACCCTTTATGGCAGAAGAAACAGCTCGGTTTCCCAAAGTTGATATTAGCCAGGAAATGAAAGAGTCGTTCATCAGCTATGCGATGAGCGTAATTGTCAGCCGGGCGTTGCCAGACGTCCGCGACGGGCTGAAGCCGGTTCACCGGCGTATTTTGTATGCCATGCACGACATGGGATTGACGCCGGACAAAGCGTTCCGGAAGTCGGCCAACGTCGTTGGTGAAGTAATGGCCAACTACCATCCGCACGGGGATTCTGCCATCTACGAAACGATGGTTCGGATGGCGCAGGACTTCAACATGCGCTACATGCTGGTCGAGGGACAGGGCAACTTTGGTTCCGTGGACGGTGACCCGGCAGCGGCGATGCGGTACACCGAATCCCGCCTGTCCAAGATTGCTCTCGAACTGCTGCGCGATATCGATAAAGAGACTGTCAACTTTACACCCAACTACGACGGCCGAAAAGAGGAGCCGGTCGTACTGCCGTCCCGTTTTCCCAATCTGCTGGTAAACGGTTCGGCGGGGATTGCCGTGGGCATGGCGACCAACATTCCTCCGCACAACCTGAGCGAAGTGATTGACGGCGTCGTGGCCATGATCGACAATCCGAACATAACGGTTCAGGAACTGATGAAGATCATCAAGGGGCCCGATTTTCCGACTGCCGGGGAAATCCTCGGCTACAGCGGCATTCGCCGGGCGTACGAAACGGGCCGTGGCTCGATCATCATGCGAGCCAAAACGACGATCGAAGAAGACAAAGGGAAACCGCGCATCATCGTGACGGAAATACCTTTCCAGGTCAACAAGGCCAAACTGATCGAAAAAATTGCCGAGCTGGTACGGGAAAAGAAAATCGACGGCATCACCGACCTGCGCGACGAGTCGGACCGCAAAGGGATGCGGATCGTCATCGAGCTGCGCCGGGACGTGGTCCCCAAAGTCGTTTTGAACAACCTGTTCAAGCATACCCAGATGCAGAGCACTTTCGGGGTCAACATGCTCGCGCTGGTGGACAACCGTCCACGCGTGTTGAATCTGCGGGACATGTTGTACTACTACCTCCAGCATCAACGGGAGATCGTCCGCAGACGGACCGAGTACGAGTTGAAGCAGGCGGAAGCCCGCGCTCACATCTTGGAAGGGCTGCGAATTGCGCTGGACCACATCGACGAGATCATCAGCCTGATCCGTGGATCGCAAACGGCAGAAGAGGCCCGCGACGGACTGATGTCCCGTTACGGATTGAGCTTGGAACAGGCTCAGGCGATTCTCGACATGCGCCTGCAGCGCCTGACCGGTTTGGAGCGGGAAAAGATCGAAAACGAGTACCAGGAATTGCTGGCGAAAATCGCCGAACTGCGCTCCATTCTGGCCGATGAAGGCAAGATTTACGCGATCGTCCGTGGAGAGCTTCTGGAGATCAAGGAGAAGTTTGGCGACGAGCGCAGGACCGTCATCACATATGACGAAGAGCACATTGAGGATGCCGATCTGATTCCAGAAGAAGACGTGGTCATCACGCTGACCCATGACGGCTACATCAAGCGCCTGCCCGTCTCCACCTATCGTGCGCAGAAACGGGGCGGCCGTGGTGTACAGGGCATCGGCACCAAGGACGACGACTTTGTCGAACACCTGTACATCACCAATTCGCACGACCACATCTTGTTCTTTACCAACAAGGGCAAGGTATACCGCCTGATGGGGTACGAGATTCCGGACCTGAGCCGCACAGCCAAGGGCACTCCGGTGATCAACCTGATCCAGATCGAAAAAGGCGAGCGGGTCAACGCGGTCATCCCCGTCAAGGAACTGGGCGGAGACGCCTACCTGTTCTTCGCCACGAAAAAGGGAATTATCAAACGGACCGAACTGTCGGCGTTTGAGCATATTCGCAAAGGCGGCCTGTTTGCCGTCAACCTGCGGGAAGACGACGAACTGATCGGCGTTCGCCTCACCGACGGCCACCAGGAGATCATCATGGGGACCCGCAACGGCATGTCTGTTCGCTTCAAGGAAAGCGACGTGCGGACGATGGGCCGGAGCGCGACCGGTGTCAAGGGCATTACGCTGGACGAGGACGATGACGTGATCGACATGGATGTCGTGAAGCCGGGGGCGGAAGTGCTGATTGTTACGGCGAACGGCTACGGCAAGCGCACCCCGATTGACGAGTACCGCCTGCAGTCCCGCGGCGGCAAAGGCATCAAGACGCACAACGTCACGGAACGAAGCGGACACGTTGTCGGGTTGAAAGTGGTCGAACCGGAAGAAGACCTGATGATCATTACCACGTCCGGCATCATTATTCGCACCGAGATCAAAGGCATTTCGGTAATGGGCCGCTACACTCAGGGCGTCAAACTGATACGCCTTGCTGAAAACGAGCAGGTCGTCTCCGTGGCCAAAGTGCCGCCAAGCGACGACGAGGATGACGGCAGTCATGAAGGGCAGCAGCCGGAAGCAGACCAGTCTGCCGGCGAGCCTGAGGAGCAAGAATAATCGTTTTGCAGATTGGATAGATGGGAAGGTTGTTCCACTATGCTGGAACGCCTTCCTTTTTTCTTATTTCGTGGAAATTTGATCGCATTTTCCTATAAAATGAATTTTCATTGCCATGAAAATGGGAAAAGAGTACTATAACAGTAACAATAAACCGATGCGGAGGGTGGAACATTGCCCATCATTCATGTGAAGAATCATGGCAAGAATGCAACGGTTGGCGTAAAGCTGGCAGAGGATGTAACCACGGCGTTGGGTGGCTTGCTTTTTCCCAAAGGGACTGTTTTGTACGAGAGAGAATGGGAGATTCTCGAAGCGTTCATGATTGAGCAGGTGCATGTGGAGGACGACCATGCGGCGGGCATTCAATGGTCAGATGATCAGCCGGCTGAAGCACAGCCGGTCAGCGAAGAGACGAGCAGCGAGAAGCAATCGTTTCGACAGTCGTTCAACAAGGCGGTCGCCGCTTTGAAAAATTTGCTGGTAGGGGTGGAAGGGGGGCAGAACATTCCCGTCATGGAAGTGCGGGAAGTGATTGCGCCGCTGCTCTGGCAGGTTCAGGATCAGCCGGAAATCCTGTTTACCCTGAACAGCATGTCCCGTGTTGACAGCTATGCGTACGAACATTCGATCGCGGTCGGTCTGATTTCGTACATGATTGCCAAATGGATGAAGATTCCAGAAAGGGAATGGATGCAAATCGCGCTGGCCGGAACGCTTTTGGACGTGGGGAAAACCAGGATTGACCGCCGGATCTTGCAAAAACCGGACAAACTGACCCGGGACGAGTTTGAGGAGATGAAGAAGCATACGGTGTATGGGTACCAGATTATCAAGGCCTCCCCGGGCTTGAACGAAGGCGTGGCCCTGGCAGCGCTGCAGCATCACGAGCGGGAGGATGGCTCCGGGTATCCGCTGGGGTTGACGGGCAATAGGCTGCATCTGTACAGCAAAATTGTGGCCGTCGCCGATGTTTATCATGCGATGTGTTCTGATCGCGTTTACCAAAGGGCGATCCCTTCCTATCTGGTGACGGAACAACTCCTGCGGGAAAGCTTCGGCAAACTGGATCCGTATATCGTACTTACATTTGTAAACGGTATTACCCGTCTAGCTGTTGGAACGATTGTGGAATTGAGCGACGGCAGCATCGGCAAGGTGGTCTTTACCGACCGCAGCCAACCGACACGTCCCATGGTGGAGACGGGCGGGCGGATCATCAACCTGGCAGAATCGCGTCACTTGTCCATCGTCAAGGTAATCAAGTGTTAGTCACGGAGGAACGGAGAGATCCGTTCCTCTCAGCGTGTAGACAAAGTCCGCGGCGCATGGGAGATCGGGCCCGCTCGCTCGCTTGACGCCCAGCAAAGAAGCGGATGAAGTCCGCTCCAAAACGAGACGCGGGCAGGGGACAAACATCTGGGTGTTTCGATGAAGTGAGACTTGTGTCCCCTGTTGATTCCCGTGTCTTCGTTTTTCCGCTGAGTCGGTCGTCAAAGGAGCTCGCTTGGCCCATCCCGCCATGCGATGCACATTGTCTTCCGCTTCGGATGATGAATGGGCAGGCCTTTCGGCCTGGAAATCATTTTCTTATGGACACTTATACAATGAACCGTTTGTCTTCAGTCAAGGAGGAACGGAGAGATCCGTTCCTCTGTTTTGTATAGCGTGTATGACAGACGTTTTTATTAAGGGCGAAAAAAGTGATGTATTTATAAATTTTTCTATTGCGTTTATCCAGCAAACGTGTTAGTATACTTCTTGTCGCTTCAAACGAGAGGCGAACAGCAAGAAAGCAAGAACATCGATTGATAAAAAAACTCTTGACTTCGTGTTGAATGACTGATACAATGTTGAATTGTCGCCGCTGATGATTGGGCGGCTGACCAACTGGAAATGTTCCTTGAAAACTGAACAGCGAACGCGTTGAACGAGCCTAGCAATTCTTTTCTTTGAAAGCTAACGATTCAACTCAACTTTATTGGAGAGTTTGATCCTGGCTCAGGACGAACGCTGGCGGCGT
>Ga0207866_1000347_pt1 | contig 70269 bp, 64 predicted proteins | sample HigsolmetaAR203D_FD_184835 | JGI IMG/M metagenome (GOLD analysis project Ga0207866, IMG submission 184835) | Ionic liquid and high solid enriched microbial communities from the Joint BioEnergy Institute, USA - AR20-3-D (SPAdes) (version 2) ...
GGTACGGCCGGGCCGTACGTTGACGGGGATTGCGGGCCACGGTACGTTTCGAGGGAGTTCGCGGCGGTTCAAGGGAAATCCGGTGAGAGGCCGGTGCGGACGCGCCACTGTATCCGGGACGTCGATCCCGGGAGCCAGGTCGCTTGAACCGTCGTGGGACCTCACCGTATGGGCGCGTTATCCCAGAAGGAGGCACTTGTGAGCGATCTGTCCGCTCCGTCGTCCATTCCCTCGTCTGTTCCCTCGTCCTATCCCCTGGCACGGCTGCGGCCCTGGCTGCTCGCCGTCCCCGTTCTGCTGCTCCTCGCCTACCTGGTGCTGATGGACAACGGAGCGGTCTCCCGGGCGGGCCTGCTCCTGCACGAGCTGATGCACGACGGCCGGCACCTGCTCGGCGTGCCCTGCCACTGAGGGCACCCCATGACGATCCGCACCCTGGTGGCCAGGGGCCTGCTCGTGGGCCTGCTGGCCGGACTCATCGCGGGCGTGTTCGCCTTCCTCGTCGGCGAACCGCATGTGGAGAGCGCGATCGCGCTGGAGGAGGCGAGCGCCGCGGCACCGGAGGGCACGGCGGCTCACGATCACGATCACGGCGGAGCGGCGGGTCACGCGCACGGTGACGAGGCCGTGGTGAGCAGGCCGGTGCAGAAGGCCGGGCTCTTCCTCGCCACCGGGCTCTACGGGCTCGCCGTGGGCGGGATCTTCGCGCTCGTGTACGCGGGGCTGCGGGGTCGCGTCGGGCCGCGGAACGACGGCCTGCTCGCGATCGTCGCGGCCGCCACCGCGTTCCTCGCGATCGTGCTCGTGCCGTTCGTGAAGTATCCGGCGAACCCGCCCGCCGTGGGGAACCCGGACACGATCAACGAACGCACGCTGCTCTACGTGGCGATGGTGCTGGTCGGGCTCGCCGCCACCGCGGTCGCGGTGGGCACGGCCCGCCGTACCGGGCCCGATCCGTGGCGGCGGTGGACGGCCGCGGTGGCCGCGTTCCTCGTGCCGGTGGTCGCCGCGTGGCTGCTGCTGCCGCCGGTCGACGAGGTGCCCGAGGGCTTCCCGGCCACGTTGCTGTGGGACTTCCGGCTCGCCTCGCTCGGCACGCAGCTGGTGTTCTGGTCGGCGCTCGGCGTGCTGTTCGGCCTGCTCACCGAGCGCGCCACCCGGCGGGCGGCGGTCGCCCCGGCCGGGTAGACCGCGTGCCGCGCCCCGGCGCGTGCCCCGTGCGGCCACCGCGCGGACGCCGTGTGCTCCCGGCCGCGCCGCTGCCCGCCCGGTCCCCGGTCTCCGCCGGCGCGGCGCGCCGGGCCCCCGGCGCGGACGGCGACGGCCGCCGGCTCCCATGTCCCCCGAGCAAAGGCGTTCGATGATCAACTTTCCGTTCAGCGCCGTCGTCGGGCTCGACGACCTCAAGCTCGCGCTCCTGCTCAACGCGGTCTCGCCCCGGGTCGGCGGGGTGCTCGTGCGCGGCGAGAAGGGCACCGCCAAGTCGACGATCGTGCGCGCGCTCGCCGCGCAGCTGCCGCCGGTCGACGTGGTCGCCGGGTGCCGGTTCGCCTGCGACCCGGACGCGCCGGATCCGGGCTGCCCGGACGGGCCGCACGAGCCCGGCGCGCCGCGGGTGCGGCGGCCCGCCGCGCTCGTCGAGCTGCCGGTCGGCGCCTCCGAGGACCGGCTGGTCGGCTCGCTCGACGTGGAGCGGGCGCTCACCGAGGGCGTGAAGGCGTTCGAGCCCGGCCTGCTCGCCGCGGCGCACCGCGGCGTGCTCTACGTCGACGAGGTGAACCTGCTCCACGACCACCTGGTGGACCTGCTGCTCGACGCCGCCGCGCTCGGCACCTGCCACGTCGAGCGGGACTCGGTGTCGGTCCGGCACGCGGCCCGGTTCCTGCTCGTCGGCACGATGAACCCGGAGGAGGGCGAGCTGCGGCCGCAGCTGCTCGACCGGTTCGGGCTCACCGTCGAGGTGCGGGCCTCCCGGGACCCGGACGAGCGGGCCGAGGTGGTGCGGCGGCGGCTCGCGTTCGAGGCCGACCCGGAGGGGTTCGCGGCGCGGTGGGCCGGGCAGGAGGCGCACCTCGCCCGGCGGATCGCGGCGGCGCGGGACCGCGTCCCGCACGTGCGGCTGCCGGACGCCCGGCTGCGGCAGATCGCGGCGGTGTGCGCGGCGTTCGAAGTGGACGGGCTGCGCGCGGACCTGGTGACCGCGAACGCGGCGATCGCGCACGCGGCCTGGCACGGCCGGGACACGGTCACCGCCGCGGACGTGCGCACGGCCGCCCGGCTGGCGCTGCCGCACCGGCGGCGGCGCGACCCGTTCGACGCGCCCGGCCTCGACGAGGACCTGCTCGACGAGCTGCTCCGCCGGACCGAGCCGGACGACGAACCCCCGGACGATTCGGGCGGCGGGCCGTCCGGCGGGCCGGACGGCGACGGCGGCGGGGCGGGCGACCGGCCGCCGGGCACGCACCGCGCGTCCCCGCCCGACCGGCCCGATCCCACCGGCCCGCCGCCGGACCGCGCCCCGCCGCGCGGTGGCCCGGCCCCGGAGGCGGCCGGGCCGCGGGACGGCGCGGTGCCGGGCCACGGCGAGGATGAGCCCGCACGCGCGGCGGGCCCGGCCGCGGGCGGCCGGGTGGCCGGGGTGGCCGCGCCGTACCGGGTGCCGCTGCTGCGCGTGCCGGGGATCGGCGCGGGCGCGGCCGGGCGGCGGTCGCGCTCCCGGGGCCGGTACGGCCGCGGCATCGGCGCCCGCGTGCCGCGCGGCCCGGCCCGGGACGTGCACGTGCCCGCGACGCTGCTCGCCGCGGCGCCGCACCAGCGGCGGCGTGGCCGTACCGGGCCCGGGCTGCTGCTGCGCCGCGGCGACCTGCGCGAGGTGGTGCGGGAGGGCCGGGAGGGCAACCTCGTGCTGTTCGTGGTCGACGCGAGCGGGTCGATGGGCGCGCGCCGGCGGATGACCGCGGTGAAGACCGCGGTGCTGAGCCTGCTGCTCGACGCCTACCAGCGGCGGGACAAGGTGGGCCTGGTCACCTTTCGCGGCGCCGCCGCCGAGGTGGCGCTGCCGCCGACCTCGTCGGTGGAGGCCGGGGCGGCCCGGCTGCGCGCCCTCGCCACCGGCGGCCGTACCCCGCTCGCCGCGGGCCTGACCAAGGCGGCCGAGGTGCTGCGGGTGGAACGGCTGCGCGACCCGGCCCGGCGCCCGCTGGTCGTGCTCGTCACCGACGGCCGCGCCACCGACGGCGAGGCCGCCGACCGCGCCGCCCGCCTGCTGTACGGCACGGCGTGCGTGGTCGTCGACTGCGAGACCGGCCCGGTACGGCTCGGCCTGGCGGCCGGCCTCGCCGCCCGGCTCGGGGCCACCGTGCTCCCCCTCGACGCGCTGTCCGGCCTGGGCGCGGCGGTGCGCGCCCGGCGAGCCCACGCGAAGGCGGTGTGAGGTGCCACAGGGAAGGCCACCGGTGATCCCGGACGACGGGCTCACCACCCGGCAGCGGCGGAACCGGCCGCTGGTGATCGTGCACACCGGCCCCGGCAAGGGGAAGTCCACGGCCGCGTTCGGCATGGCGCTGCGGGCGTGGAACCAGGGGTGGCCGATCGGGGTGTTCCAGTTCGTGAAGTCGGCGAAGTGGCGCACCGGCGAGGAGCGGGCGCTGCGGCTGCTCGGCGAGAGCGGCGAGGGCGGCACGGTCGCCTGGCACAAGATGGGCGAGGGCTGGTCGTGGCTGCGGCGGTCCGGGACCGAGCACGACCACGCGGCCCAGGCGCGGGAGGGCTGGGAGCAGGTCCGGCGGGATCTGGCCGCCGAGACGTACCGGTTCTACGTGCTCGACGAGTTCACCTATCCGCTGGCCTGGGGCTGGGTGGCCCTCGACGACGTGCTGGAGACGCTGCGGAGTCGGCCCGGGTACCAGCACGTGGTGATCACCGGGCGGAACGCGCCGGAGCGGCTGATCGAGGCGGCCGACCTGGTGACCGAGATGGGCAAGGTCCGCCATCCCATGGACTCCGGGCAGAAGGGCCAGAAGGGCATCGAGTGGTAGGCCCGCCGGAGGCCGCGGCGGCTCGCCGTACCGGGGTGGCCGCCGTGCCGCGGCTGGTGATCGCCGCGCCGTCCTCGGGCGCGGGCAAGACCACGGTGGCGACCGGGCTCATGGCCGCCCTGCACGCACACGGCCTGCGGGTGTCCCCGCACAAGGTGGGCCCCGACTACATCGACCCCGGCTACCACGCGGTCGCCACCGGGCGGCCGGGCCGCAACCTCGACCCCTGGCTGGTGGGCGAGGACCTGGTCGCGCCGCTGTTCCGGCACGGGGCGCGCGGCTGCGACATCGCGGTGGTCGAGGGCGTGCTGGGGCTGTTCGACGGGCACGCGGGCGGCGACTTCGCCTCGACCGCCCACGTGGCCCGGCTGCTCGACGCCCCGGTCGTGCTCGTCGTCGACGCCTCCCGGGCGGGCCGCTCGGTGGCGGCGGTGGTGCACGGGTTCGCCACCTTCGACCCCCGGGTACGGCTCGGCGGCGTGATCCTCAACCGGATCGGCTCGGACCGGCACGAACAGCTGTGCCGGGAGGCGCTCGACGGCCACCCGGTGCTGGGGGCGATCCGGCGGGACGAGGCCGTGGCCACCCCGTCCCGGCACCTCGGCCTCATCCCCGCGGCCGAGCGCGGCGCGTCCGCGGCCGACGCGGTGCGGCGCATGGGCGAGCTGGTGGCCCGCTTCTGCGACCTCGACGCGATCGTCCGGCTCGCCCGCACCGCTCCCCCGCTCGCCGCCGCCGCATGGGACCCGGCCGAGGCGATCGCCCAGGCCCGGCGGGAGGCGGCGGATCCGGCGGCCGGGCCGTACCCCGGGACGGTCGTGGCGGTGGCGGGCGGGCCCGCCTTCACCTTCGGCTACGCCGAGCACGTGGAGCTGCTGCGCGCCGCCGGGGCCGAGGTCGCGGCCTTCGACCCGCTCCGGGACGAGGCGCTGCCCGAGGGCACGGCCGCGGTCGTGCTCGGCGGCGGCTTCCCCGAGGTGTACGCGGACCGGCTCGCGGCGAACGAGCGGCTGCGCGCGCGGCTGGCCGCGTTCGACGGGCCGATCGCCGCGGAGTGCGCCGGGCTGCTCTACCTGTGCCGGGAGCTCGACGGGCGGCGCATGTGCGGCCGCATCCCGGCCGTGGCGCGGATGACGGACCGGCTCACCCTCGGCTACCGGGAGGCGGTGGCCCGCCGCGACTCCCTGCTCACCCGCGCGGGCGAACGCCTCCGCGGCCACGAGTTCCACCGCACCGTCGTGGACCGCGTGCCCGACCCGCTGCTGCGCTGGGACGGCGGCACGGACGGCTTCGGCGACGCCCGCCTCACCGCCACCTACCTGCATCTCCACTGGGCCGGAGCACCGATCCTGGCGCACCGGCTGGTCTCCGCCGCCGGCCGCCGCCGGCCTGCCGGGCGGGCTCGCCACCTCTCCTGACGGCCGCACGACGAGAGACCCGCTGCTTCCTCGCCGGCCGGGCGCGCGGCCCGTGCCGTACGGAGACGGCCGCACCGGCGGGGCGGCGACGCCCGCGCCGCCGCCGCCCGGCGTCACCCGCACCGGCCGGCCCCTCGGATCACCGACCGGAAACGAAACGGATTCACTTACCGGAAAGACGGCGTCAAAGGTCCATTTCGCCAGCAACGTGATCCAATGCTCGATACCATCTCCAGCACTGCCGTGTCAGGTGCCACCGGGCAGGCCGGCATGGAGCCGCACGGCTCGAAGGCCTGCGAGACCTGACCGCATCGGTGTCGGTGACGCAGGAAGTGCCGCATGCGCGGCACACGTCGAATCCCCGGTGCCCGCATGCCGGGAGCCATCCCAGGTGACCTTGCGACACGAAAGACCTACCCGTGATCAAGAAGCTGCGGCCCAAGGACTACAACGACGCCTTCTACGTGGGGCACTTCTTCCGCAGCGGTGTCCCGGTCGTCATGGACGTCTCACACCTCCCTGACGACGAGGCCAGGCCACTCGTGGACTTCTGCGCCGGGCTGGTGTACGGGCGGGGCGGCGACATGGAACGGCTCGAGCGGAAGGTGTTCCTGCTCCAGCCACCGGCGAAACCGCGGATCGCCGCCGCGCACATCCCGGACCTCGCCCACATCGCGGACTGACGCAGATGCCGCCTGCCGCCTCCGGCCTCCGCACCGGCCACCGGCACACCGCCGCACGCGCGGCGCACCGATTAGCGACCGCTCCGACAAGGACGTTTCATCCGGCCCGCCGGTGAACGCGGCCGAGCGCCCTCCCCCGCCGCCGACGCGTGCCGTACGGCACGGGCGCGGCTCACTCACGTTCGCAGGCGATGGCGTTGACGGCCGCGGCGGTGATCGCGCTCCCGCCGCGGCGGCCGTGCACCACCAGGTGGTCGAGGCCGCTCCGGGTGAGCGCGAGCTTCGACTCGGCCGCGCCGACGAAGCCGACCGGGATGCCGAGCACCGCAGCCGGACGGCCCGCCCCCTCGGCCACCAGCTCGAGCAGGCGGAACAGCGCGGTCGGCGCGTTGCCGATCGCCACCACCGAGCCCTCCAGCCGGTCCCGCCACAGCTCCAGCGCGGCGGCGCTGCGGGTCGTGCCGAGGCGCTCGGCGAGCTCGGGTACCCGCGGGTCGTTGAGCGTGCAGACGACCTCGTTGTCCGCGGGGAGCCGCCGCCGCGTGATCCCGGAGGCGACCATCTCGGCGTCGCACAGCACCGGCGCGCCCGCCCGCAACGCCGCCCGCGCCCGGGTCACCACCTGCGGCGACCAGGCCAGGTCCCGGACGAGGTCGGTCATCCCGCACGCGTGGATCATCCGCACCGCGACCTGGGCCACCTCGGGCGGCAGGCCGTCCAGGTCCGCCTCGGCGCGGATCGTCGCGAACGACCGCCGGTAGATCTCGGCCCCGTCCCGGATGTAGTCGAACGGCGGCCCGGCGAACCCGGTCACGGCCCCTCCTCCCGATAGCCGTCGGCGGTGGCCACCATCTGCCGCACCCGGCCGCGCGGCAGCCCGCAGCGGCGCTCACACCCGGACCAGTGCACCGGCACGGCCGCGGGCGCGCTCTGTGCGCGCACCCACGCGGTCGCGTCCGCGCGCACGTCGGCGAGCGCCCGGGTGCAGCCGGGCAGCCCGGTGCACGCGGTCACCCCCACCCAGGGCGAGCGCGGATCGGTGACGAGCCCGGCCGCCGCCAGGCCGTGCCGTACCCGCTCGGGGTCGGCCACGTCCCGGACCACGACCGTGCGCCACGGCGTGAACCGCACCTCGGCGGCGAGACCGGCGATCGCGTGCGCCTGCTCGGGGGTGAGCCGCGCCAGCGGCACGAGGGCCTGTACGGCGAGCCCGCCCGACGGCTGGGCGACCACGCCGGGCTCACGCGGCTGCGGCGGGGCGGGCCGTACCTCCCCGGCGGCCCCGCCGAGCGCGGCGGCGATCCGCGCCGGGCCGTCGGCGAGCTCGGCGATCCGCCACTCGGTGGTGCGCAGCCGCAGGAACGCCTCGGCCGCGTCGAGCATGGCCGCCACGGCCCGCTCCGGCGGCACGTCGATCCCGGCGTCCCGCCCGGCGAGCAGCAGGCGGCCCTCGGCGTACGTGACGTCCGCCTCCAGCCCCAGGTCCCCGATCGAGAACAGGAACCGCCCGGGCAGCCGCGCCAGCCCGGGGCGCGCGCACAGCTCACGGTCGAGCGCGTCGACCAGGTCCCGGTCGCCGAACGGCGAGGCCACGATGTTGCGCACCCGCTCGTGCGTGGTCGACGGCAGCAGCCCCGCGGCGGCGATGCGCGCGGCGAACGCCTCGGCCGCCGGCACCGCGTCCGGCCCCGGGGCCGTCCAGGCCAGGCCGCGGACCTGCACGTTCCCGCGCGAGGTGAGCTCGATGACGCCGTTGCCGAGGGTGGCCGCGCAGTCGGCGAGCACCCGCAGCCGGTCGGCCCGGATCACGCCGCCGGGCAGCCGGACCCGGGCGAGCGGCCCGTCGGCGGCCTCGTGCACCTGCAGCGCCCCCGGACAGGCGTCGGGGCGGGTTCGTCCGGGAGCGTCGGGCTTCGGCACGGGATGGATGGTACGCCAGATCTTGCTGTCGTAGGCTGAGGGCCAGGCGACGGTACGGAGGAAGCCGGTGCGAATCCGGCGCGGTCCCGCCACTGTCACCGGGGAGCGAACCCCAGCTACGGCCACTGCCCGTCCGGGTGGGAAGGCCGGGGCGAGCGTCGATCCGGGAGCCAGGAGACTCCGGCCGTCGTGACACCGCGACACGGGGCGAGGACCCCGAGGGAGGTTTTTCGGCGTGCCCGTCGTTCTGCTGCTGTCCACGTCGGACACCGATCTGCTCAGCGCCCGCGCGAGCGGCAAGCCCTACCGGCTCGGCAACCCCGCACGGCTCTCCGTCGACGACCTGCCCGATCTGGTGGACGGCACCGACCTCGTGGTGGTGCGCCTGCTCGGCGGGCGGCGGGCCTGGGAGGACGGGCTCGACGCGCTGCTCGCCGGGCCGCGCCCGGTGGTGGTGCTCGGCGGCGAACAGGTGCCCGACGCGGAGCTGATGGAGCTGTCCACGGTCAGCGGCGGGGTGTGCGCCGAGGCGCACGCGTACCTCGCCCACGGCGGGCCGGCCAACCTCGCCGAGCTGCACGCGTTCCTGTGCGACACGGTCCTGCTCACCGGGTACGGCTTCGCGCCCCCGCGGCCCACCCCCGCCTGGGGCGTGCTCGAGCGCGAGACCCGCGGGGGCGGCGACGGGCCGGTGGTCGGCGTGCTCTACTACCGGGCCCACCACGTGGCCGGGAACACCACGTTCGTCGAGGCGCTGTGCCGGGCGATCGAGGACGCGGGCGGCCGCCCGCTGCCGGTGTACTGCTCGTCGCTGCGGGCCGCCGAGCCCGCGCTGATCGAGACGCTGCGCGCGGCCGACGTGCTCGTGGCCACCGTGCTCGCGGCGGGCGGCACCCGGCCCGCGCTGGCGGGCGCGGGCGGCGACGACGAGGCCTGGGACGTGGGCGCGCTCGCCGGGCTCGACGTGCCGATCCTGCAGGCGCTCTGCCTCACCACGAGCCGCCGCGCCTGGGCGGAGAGCGACGACGGCCTCTCCCCGCTCGACGCCGCCTCGCAGGTGGCGATCCCCGAGTTCGACGGGCGGATCATCACGGTGCCGTTCTCGTTCAAGGAGTTCGACGCCGACGGCCTGCCCGGCTACGTGGCCGACCCGGAGCGCGCCGCCCGGGTCGCCGGCATCGCGGTACGGCACGGCCGGCTCCGCCGTACCCCACCCGCCGAGCGGCGGATCGTGGTCATGCTGTCGGCGTACCCGACCAAGCACGCCCGGCTCGGCAACGCGGTCGGCCTCGACACCCCGGCGAGCACGGTACGGCTGCTCGCCCGGCTCGCCGAGGCGGGCTACGACCTCGGAGAGGGCTTCCCCGGCGTGGCCGGGCAGGACGGGGACGCGCTCATGCACGCCCTGATCGCCGCGGGCGGCCAGGACCCCGACTGGCTCACCGAGGAGCACCTCGCGGGCAACCCGGTGCGGATCTCCGGCGCGGCCTACGCCCGCTGGTTCGCCACCCTCCCCGCCGACCTGCGCGACGCGGTCGAGCGGCACTGGGGGCCGCCGCCCGGCGAGCTGTTCGTGCACGACGGGGACATCGTGCTCGCCGCGCTGCGCGCCGGGAACGTCGTGGTGATGGTGCAGCCGCCGCGCGGCTTCGGCGAGAACCCGATCGCGATCTACCACGACCCCGAGCTGCCGCCCGGCCACCACTACCTCGCCGCGTACCGGTGGATCGCCGACGAGTTCGGCGCGCACGCGATCGTGCACGTGGGCAAGCACGGCAACCTGGAGTGGCTGCCCGGCAAGTCGGCCGCGCTCTCCGCCTCGTGCGCCACCGACGCCGCCCTCGGCGACCTGCCGCTGATCTACCCGTTCCTCGTCAACGACCCCGGCGAGGGCACCCAGGCCAAACGGCGGGCGCACGCCGTGCTCGTCGACCACCTCGTGCCGCCGATGGCCCGCGCCGAGACGTACGGCGACATCGCCCGGCTCGAACAGCTCCTCGACGAGCACGCCACGGTCGCCGCGATGGACCCGGCGAAGCTGCCCGCGGTGCGCGCCCAGATCTGGACGCTCATCCGGGCCGCCCGGCTCGACCACGACCTCGGGGTCGCGGACCGGCCGCACGACGCCGAGTTCGACGAGTTCCTGCTCCAGGTCGACGGCTGGCTGTGCGAGGTGAAGGACGCCCAGATCCGCGACGGCCTGCACGTGCTCGGCCAGGCCCCGGAGGGCGCCGACCGGGTGAACCTCGTGCTCGCCATCCTGCGCGCCCGCCAGATGTGGGCGGGCCGCCACGCGCTCCCCGGGCTGCGCGAGGCGCTCGGCCTCGCCGAGGACGGTACGGCGGGCCGGGCCGAGGTGGACGCGGCCGAGGCGGCCGCCCGCGCGCTGGTCGAGGCGATGGAGGAGCGCGGCTGGGACGCGGCCGCCGCGCCCGAGGTGGCCGCGGCGCTGCTGCCGGACGCCGACGCCGACCGCCGCGAGACCGTGGCGAACATCCTCGCCTTCGCCGCGACCGAGGTGGTGCCGCGGCTGTGCCGTACCACCGACGAGATCGGCAACGTGCTGCACGCGCTCGACGGCGGCTACGTCCCGGCCGGGCCGAGCGGGTCGCCGCTGCGCGGGCTGGTGAACGTGCTGCCGACCGGCCGCAACTTCTACGCCGTCGACCCGCGGGCGGTGCCGAGCCGGCTCGCCTGGGAGACCGGGCAGGCGATGGCGCGGTCGCTGCTCGAGCGGTACCGGGCCGAGCACGGCGCCTGGCCGCGCTCGGTCGGGCTGTCGATGTGGGGCACGAGCGCGATGCGCACCGCCGGGGACGACGTGGCCGAGGTGCTCGCGCTGCTCGGGGTGCGGCCGGAGTGGGACGAGGCGTCCCGCCGGGTGACCGGGCTGGAGCCGATCCCGCTCGCCGAGCTCGGCCGGCCCCGGATCGACGTCACCATGCGGATCAGCGGGTTCTTCCGGGACGCGTTCCCGCACGTGGTGGCGATGCTCGACGACGCGGTCCGGCTCGTGGCCGAGCTCGACGAGCCGGACGAGCAGAACTACGTGCGCGCCCACGTGCGGGCCTACGACCGGGGCGACCGGCGGCGGGCCACGATGCGGATCTTCGGCCCGGCGCCGGGCGCGTACGGGGCCGGGCTGCTGCCGCTCATCGACAGCCGCAACTGGCGGGACGACGCCGACCTCGCCGAGGTGTACGCGGTGTGGGGCGGCCACGCGTACGGCCGTGACCTCGACGGCGTGCCCGCCCGGCAGGACATGGAGAACGCGTACCGCAGGATCGCGGTCGCGGTGAAGAACATCGACGTGCGCGAGCACGACATCGCCGACTCCGACGACTACTTCCAGTACCACGGCGGCATGGTCGCCGCGGTCCGCGCGCTCACCGGCCGCTCCCCCGCGGCGTACCTCGGCGACACCACCCGGCCGGACGCGGTACGCACCCGCACCCTCGCCGAGGAGACCGCGCGGATCTTCCGCGCCCGGGTGGTGAACCCGCGCTGGCTCGCGGCGATGCGCGCGCACGGCTACAAGGGGGCGTTCGAGCTCGCCGCCACCGTCGACTACCTGTTCGGCTACGACGCGACCACCGGGGTGGTCGCCGACTGGATGTACGACCGGATCGCCGCGGCCTACGTGCTCGACCCGGAGAACCGGGCGTTCATGGCCAAGTCGAACCCGTGGGCGCTGCACGGCATCGCCGAGCGCCTGCTCGAGGCCGCCGAGCGCGGCATGTGGGCGAACCCGGACGCCGGGATCCTCGAGGGCGTGCGCCGGGTCTTCCTCGAGACCGAGGGCGACCTCGAGGACGCCACCGGCCGCTGAGCCGCCTTCCCCCTGTCTTCCCCGCCCCACGCACCAAGGACCCCAGGTGAGCACCATGACCGGACGTCTGTACGGAGTCGGCCTCGGCCCCGGCGACCCCGAGCTGATCACGGTGAAGGCCGCCCGGCTGATCGGCGAGGCCGACGTGATCGCCTACCACGCGGCCCGGCACGGGCGCAGCATCGCCCGCTCGATCGCGGAGCCGTACCTGCGGGCGGGGCAGATCGAGGAGCCGCTGCTCTACCCGGTCACCACCGAGACCACCGGCCATCCGGGCGGCTACCAGGGCGCGCTCGACGACTTCTACGCCGAGTGCACCGCCCGGCTCGCCGCCCACCTGGACGCGGGCCGCACCGTGGTCGTGCTGTGCGAGGGCGACCCGCTCTTCTACGGCTCCTACATGCACCTGCACAAGCGGCTCGCGCACCGCTACCCGGCCACCGTGGTGCCCGGGGTCACCTCGGTGTCGGCCGCGACCGCCGTGCTGGGCCGCCCGCTGGTGGAACGCGACGAGATCCTCACCGTGCTGCCCGGCACGCTGCCCGCCGGCGAGCTCGCCGACCGGCTGCGCCGCAGCGACGCCGCGGCCGTGCTCAAGCTGGGCCGTACCTTTGCGAAGGTGCGGGACGCGTTCGCCGCGGCCGGGCGGCTCGACGACGCCTGGTACGTGGAACGGGCGACGATGGCCGGCGAGCGGGTGGCCCCCTTGCGGGACGTCGACCCGGACGGCGTGCCGTACTTCTCGCTCGCCCTGCTCGCCGGGCCGGGCGGCGGCACCGTCCCGCCCGAACCGCCGCGTACGGCGGGGGTCGCGCCCGAGGTGGTCGTGGTCGGCCTCGGCCCGGCCGGGCGCCCCTGGCTCACCCCCGAGGCGCAGGACGCCCTCGCCACCGCCACCGACCTCGTCGGCTACCGCCCGTACCTCGACCGGGTGCCACCCAACCCGCGCCAGCGCCGCCACCCCACCGGCAACCGCGTCGAGGCCGAGCGGGCCCGGCACGCCTTCGAGCTCGCCCGCGAGGGCCGGCGCGTCGCGGTCGTCTCCTCCGGCGACCCCGGCGTGTTCGCCATGGCGAGCGCGGTGCTCGAGGCCGCCGAGGACTACCCCGACGTGCCGGTCCGCGTCGTCCCCGGCATCACCGCCGCCCAGGCCGTCGCCGCCCGCGCCGGCGCCCCGCTCGGCCACGACTTCTGCGTACTGTCCCTGTCCGACCTGCTCAAGCCGTGGGAGGTCATCGCCGCCCGCCTCACCGCCGCCGCCCGCGCCGACCTGGTCATCGCCATCTACAACCCGGCCTCCCGCCACCGCACCTGGCAACTCCCCGCCGCCCGCGACCTGCTCCTGCAACACCGCGCCCCGGACACCCCGGTCGTGATCGGCCGCGACGTCGGCGGCCCGGAGGAAAGCCTCACGGTCACCACCCTCGCCGACCTCGACCCGGCCACGGTCGACATGCGCTGCCTCCTCATCATCGGCTCGTCGACCACCCGCGTCACCAAGCAGGGCACCGTCTACACCCCGCGCCGCTACCCCTGACCACCCCGCCCGCCCGGGGCGCCCAGATCGCGCACCATCACCATGAACACCGGCGCCCCGGGCAGCGGGTTGCGTTTCTCCGCCACCTTGCGCCGGCCCCACTTCCGGTACGCGGCGAGCGCGGGCGCCGCGACGGGGAGCACGGTCGGCGTCCCGTTTCTCCCCGTCCAGACGCTGAGATCGTCTTCACCACTCTGAGGGGCAGACTCAAAAGTGTGTCAGCATTCCAAAAACTGACATCAGGGCCGATCACCCCTCATGGGCACGTTTTTGCACACTCTTCGCTGCGTCGACCCCACCCATCGCTACGGTTACAAGCCTCCGCTAGGGTTCTAGAAGTCAACCGCCGCCGGACGATCTAGCGCATGAGAGGGTAGGGACATGGCTTCCCGTCAGCACTGCCGGATCGTGGGGATCGGCTATCAAGGCAGCGATCTCGACACATTCATAAACCGGATGCTCGGTGACGGGTTGCGCACACTGGTCGACGTCCGCCTTACCCCTATATCCCGGAAACCGGGATTCAGCAAACGTCGACTGGCGGACGCGTTGGCCGCCAACGGCATCGACTATATTCACCTGCCGGTGCTCGGTAATCCCAAGTGGAATCGTCCCGGCTTCGCCGGCTCACAGGCGGAGCTCGCACAGGCCCTCGCCGTCTACCGCGAACTCATCAATCACCCTGATGCGTTCGCCGCCATCGATCTGATCGCCGAGAAAGCGCTCACCGGCCTCACCGGTGTGCTGTGCTTCGAAGCCGACGAGCATCGATGCCACCGGCAGGTGGTCCTGAAACGCGTGCTGGACCGACTCGCGGCGTCGGGCCGGAACGGCGATCTATGCCCTGCTGGGATAGAAGACCCCAAGCACGCTGAAGACGTGCCTCCGCTTGGCCTGGTTACCCACGTAGAAAGCGGTGTCATGGTCGGCACCGCACATGTGCTCCAGCCAACGCTTGCGTAGCTCTGCGCAGATCTCCGCATCGTCGCGGTTTCCCATGTTCCTCTGGTGGGCCACGAACTCCCAGTCGAGCAGCCCTTGCCTGTGACCGGGACATGCGGGCGCATGGCAACGGTAGCGGTACCAGGCCTTGAACCGGGGCGCCTCCAGAGGCCTGCGCGGCCCCTGATCGAAGAGGTCGAGCTGACGCACGTATGCTTCGATCTTCGCCGTCTCCTCCGGGGTCCAGCCCGGGTGCCGCTCGATGATCAGATCATCGACCTCGGCCGGACGAATGGCCGCCAAGGACCGAGCCGCCGGATTCTCTCGTACCTCCTGGAGCAAGTGACACATCGAGTCCTCGATGTAGTCGCTGATCCACGGCACTCGTTTTTCCCAGGTGCTGAGATAACGGCCCCTGGTTAACGAGCCGATGTTCGGCCTCCAGCTTTCCGGTCTCGAGTCCTGGGGAGCAGGTTTCGCCTCTACGGTGAGGATTTCATACTTGCGGAACGCCTGGGGATCCTCCAAAGCGCGGAAGTTGATCGGATAAAGACGGATCCATCCTGACGTACCCGGATCAATCCTGAGTGCGGCGACACACACCGTCTCACCATAGGTTTGAGATGGGTTCGGAGCGGCCTTCACTACGACCAGGAGTGTCATTCGCTCAACGTGATCGCCTAGCGGCTTCTCCGGCACCGCGTCCGGATCTGGGGCGAATAAGGAAAGCTGTGACACCAGAGGCTCCCGATACGCCTACGCCCTATGGCGAATGATCTTCACGCGGCATCGAACTCATCGTCCCCCTATTGCCGAACTAAAGCAACCGCCAAATGCCTGTTACGTCCCAGCTCGAACAAAGTGCCCCGTAGAGCGCCAAGTTCAGCAGCCGACACCAGAGCCGAAAACCATCAGAAGGATTCCATTAACGACAAATACTGACGACTGATTGAAAGGGATTTCTTGTGACGGCTCTGGTCGGCCGGTACGACCGGGAAAGGTCTGGACCCGCCGAGGGTCTAGGTGAGAACGGCTCCGCCGGTGCAGGGGACGCCGAGGGTGGGGTGGAGCGGTCGAGGTGATGGGGATGCCGAGCCGGCGGCGGCAGATCAGGTGCCTGGGGCGGCCAGATCGCGCACCATCACCATGAACACCGGCGCCCCGGGCAGCGGGTTGCGTTTCTCCGCCACCTTGCGCCAGCCCCACTTCCGGTACGCGGCGAGCGCGGGCGCCGCGGCGGGGAGCACGGTGAGCGTGGCGCGCTCCTCGGTCCGGTCGGCGAGCAGCGTGTCGTGGATGCGCTCGGCCACGTGGCGGCGTCGCCAGGGCGCGCGGACCAGCAGCTCGACCAGCGCGAAGGTACGGCCGGGCCGCTCGGTGGTGACCTCGGCGGGCAGCGGGGTCAGCAGGTCGCGCCACCACGGGGTGGCCGGGCGCAGCGTCACCCCGAAGCCGAAGCCCACCAGGCGCCCGTCCGCCCGCGCGGTGACGAGGCGGAAACCCTCCTGGCGGCGCTGGACGTCGAAGCGCTCGCGGAACAGCCGCTCGTGCTCGGCACCCCACCGGTACGGCGGCTCGCCGTACACCTCGCGGTACACCGCCGCGAGCTCCTCCACCAGGTCGGCGGCACGCTCGCCGTCGACCGTCTCAAACTCCGGCTCGGACAATCTCCCGCTCCCTCTGTGGCGCGGCCCGCCGCAGGTAGTCGCGCAGCCGTTCGTGGAACGCCGCGGCCTCGCGGCAGCCCGGGTGACGGCCGGCCAGCGCGGCGTCGAAACGCACGAACCAGTCCACCGCCAGCGATGATCGCGCCCCTTCGGCGAGCCGCAAAGCGTCGCAGGCCACGGCCGCCGCCTCCGCGGGCTCGCGCTGGGCGAGCCGTACCCTCGCCAGGCGCATCTCGTCGAGGACGCGGCTGCGGGTGTAGCCCGCGACCCGGGCGGCCCGCGCGTTCAGCGTGTGCCGCTCGGCCCGCGCGGCGAAGCGCCGCCACCGCCGCGGCTCGTCGCTCGCGAGGGCCAGCTCGATGTGGACGTTGGCCGCCAGGCAGTCGACCTCGGCCTGATCGAGGTAGTGCAGCCAGTCCGGGCGGGGTTCGCCGCGCGCCTCCTGCCAGACCTCCACGCACGCCTCGGCGCTGCGTACGGCGTTGCCCGCCTCGCGTTCGCCGAGGTGGGCGTAGGCGCGGGCCTCCAGCCCCAGCAGCTCGGCGCGTACCGCGTCGCCGACCCGGTCATCGGCGCTGTGCGGCAGGCCGTACAGCGCGGCACGGGTGAGGTTGAGGCTGTCGGTGTGGTTGCCCAGCGCCGTGGAGAGCTGGGTCATGTCGCCGATGATCTTCGCGCCCAGCGCCGGGGCCGCGGCCTCCCGGCAGGCGTGCAGGGCGAGCACGTAGTAGCGCTGCGCCATGCCGTGCAGCCCTTGGTCGTACGCCATCCACCCGGCGAGCTGGGCGAGCTCGGCGGCCGCGTGGAACAGCCGCCGGGTGGTCTCGGGGTCGTGCCGCTCGGTCAGGCTCTCGGTGACCGCGTTCAGCTGCCCGACGACCGCCTTTCGCCGCAGTCCACCCGCGCCGGACGCGTCCCAGCGGCGGAACAGCACGATCGCCTGTTCCAGCTCGGTGATCGCCTCCGGCGTGGGATCGGCCGGCGCGGGCGTCACGGGTAGGCCCGCCACCCATTGCCGGATCGGCTGCAGCAAGGCGGATCCGCTGAGCACCGCCAGTCCGGCGACCACCTGCCGCCGGGACGCGATGTCGTACGCGGAGAAGCCCTCCAGGATGCGCACGGTGTGGTCGTCGGTCAGCGAGAAGTCCAGCGGCACCGAGGAGTGCACCAGGCGGTCGTCCGCCCTGCCGGGCACCGGTACGACGTCGGCGAGCAGGGCCTCCAGCTCGTCGGCGGTGACCTTCAGCAGCGCGGCGAGCCGGGGGCGCAGCCACGGTTGCGGCTCGGTCTCGGCCCGTTCCCAGCGGCCGACGGTGGAGCGTTCGACGTGCAGGGCGTCGGCGAGATCCTCCTGGGTCAGGCCGACGGCTTTCCGCCGACGAATAAATCGAACCCGCTTAAGATGCACAATCCTCACCCCAGCCCTCACCCTCGCGACGGTAAAGGCCAGATCATGAATATGCCCTGGACACCGCCGACGATGCCGCATTTCCGCCACATTCGATGCCACAAAACCGCTCTGGAGTCACCCCCGTACCGCTGGTTGGCTACCTGCGGAAACACGGCGTGTCAGGGAGGACGACCACGTGAGCGACGGCGACGGAACGGGTCACCTGCTCGGCGAGCGTCACGCGGCCGGGAAGGCACCGCTACACGGCGAACACAACCTGATCGACAAACGGGATGAAAAACAAGAAATGAAAACTTACTCTCGCGTTCTCCATGAAACGAACGCCGCCCGGATCCTTCCCGTCCGTCCCGGTTACCTGAAGTTGCCGGTCACCCCGCTCGCCCCCTCGCTCGCGCGTTGCCATGTCTCCCGGATGCTGGCCGCGTGGGACCTGGCGAGGCTCGCGGACACCGTCCGGCTCGTGGCGAGCGAACTGGTGACGAACGCGATCAAGGCGGCCGGATGGGCGCCACCCGGCACCCGGGAGGCCGACCCCTCACCCGCCATCCCGCACGCGAACGGCACCATCTGGATCGGCCTGTACCGGTCACTCCACGACGTGGTGATCGAGGTGTGGGACCCCAACCGCGAACCGCCGCGCATGATGACACCGGATCTCGACGACACCGGCGGGCGCGGGCTCTGGCTGGTCAACGACGTGGCCCGGCGCTGGGGGTACCGCCGTCCGGTGACCGGCGGGAAGTGGGTGTGGGCCGCCATCCCCGCCGCCTGACCCCGTGTGCCGGGCATCCGCGGCGACGCCTCCCCGGACCCGGCCTCGCCAGGGTCGCCCGCTTCCGCGGGCCGGCCCGTCCTCGCGACACCGCGCGCCGGGGATGGCCCGCCGACCGTCGGCAACCAATTCAAATTCGTATTTATTTGCGCCAACGGCGCCAAGGAGGCGATCGCCACATCCATCGGCCACAACAATACCGATCGCCAAAAAACAGAGAATTCCCGCCCCGCTAAAAAATCAAAGCGCGATCCGTTGACGGCCATGCGGGCGGCTGTTTTCATGGATGTGCAGCGCGGCATGGTCGATCGAACACGTGAATTTTTGTCGGGCCGCTTCAGCCGACAGCCCATCCCCATCGCGTCGTCCCGATCCTTCGGTACGGCCCGGCAATGAGCCGCACGGAAACACACCATGACCGGGCGCTGTTTCCCTGCCGCACGAAAACAGGAGGAGAACAGGGATGTCCAAGGTCAGGAACCTCACCCGGGCCGCGATCGGCGCGGCCGCCTTCGCCGCGGTGTTCGCGACGACCCTGCCGGCCGTACCGGCCTATGCCATCGACACGGTCCCCTGCAACTCGAACGACTACCTGAGAATCATGGGCCGTACCCCCATATCCAATCGCAAGGTCCAAATGTGCTTCGCCAACGGCGGTACGGCACATGTCGACCTGTGGGTGGATCAGATCTCCACCGGAAACAACGACATCGAATACCTCGACTACAACGGCGCGCGAGTCCGCATCAAGCGCTGGAGGGTGGTGAACTTCCCGAACCGGCCGCCGCACGTCCGGAGCGTCACGATTCTCTGAGCACGTTCTCCGCGATCTCGCGACGTCCGCCGGTCGGCGGAGGAGGACGGCACCGGCGTCACAGCGACCGCCGGTGCCGTCGCCGCTTGCGTGCGGTCATGCCACCGCCCGCCCTGCCGTACCTCGCCGAAGCGGCGGGCGCCGAGGCACGATCGTGCGGGAAGTGATCACGTGATCGCCGACCCCGGTACGGCACGACCGCCCCGTCACGAAAGCCACCCCGGCCGCGCGGTCACGAAAGCCGCAGTGGCCATCGCCGTCACGGATGGGGCCGCCGCCCTCCCCGCGTGAAATACCAGGGAGTACGCGAGCCGACGGCACCGCGATCGTCATACCCTCCTCCTCGCCGGAGTCCGCGATCAACCGCTCCGGAACACCGGGTGAGGTGAACAGAAATGATCTTCGGGCCGACGGCACGAACGACGGACGCCGGAAGCCTGAGATCCCTGGTTGTATCGCTGCTGCGGCGCGGCATGACCGATCGCCGCACCTTTGTCGGGCACGAGACTCCGGCCGGCGATGAAAGCCTCACGGCACGGCCGGCTTGGCGCCTGCCACTTCCCGCCCGGCCGGCGGCCGCGGCGCGGCCGGTAGCGGAGGTCGTCCCTACCGCCGTTCGATCGCCCAGGCGAGGGCGGCCTCGACGGTGTCCACCGCGGGGACGCCCGGGGGCAGGGCCGGGCGGTCAACCATGAGCACGCGCAGGCCGAGCTCCCGGGCCGCGGTGAGCTTGGCCGTGGTCATGGGGCCGCCGCTGTCCTTGGTGACCAGGGTGTCGAGGCGGTGCCGGCGGATCAGGGCGCGTTCGTTCTCGACGGTGAACGGGCCACGGTCGAGGACGACCTCGACGTTCGGCGGGACGGGCGGCTCGGGCGGGTCGACCGAGCGGGCGAGGAACCAGACGTCGGTCCGCGGGGTGAAGACCGGCAGGCTGCGGCGGCCGGTGGTGAGGAAGACACGGCTGCCGGGGGTGAGGCGGGCGGCGGCCTCGGCCTGCGAGGGCACCCGTTCCCAGCGGTCGCCGGGGCCTTCCCGCCAGCCGGGGCGGCGCAGCACGAGCAGGGGGACGCCGGTGCGGGCGGCGGCCTCCGCGGCGGAGGCGGTCATGCGCGCGGCGAACGGGTGGGTGGCGTCGACCAGCGCGTCGATGCGCTCGGCGCGCAGCCAGGCGGCGAGGCCGTCCGGGCCGCCGAAGCCGCCCTGCCGTACCTCGCCGGACGGGAGGCGCGGGTTCGCCACGCGGCCGGCGAGCGAGGTGATCACGTGGACGCCGTGGGCGACGAGGGCGTCGGCGAGGGCGCGGGCCTCGGCCGTGCCGCCGAGGATCAGGATCCGGCGCACGGGCGCTCCCGGGCGGCGCTGTAGAGGTGGCTGTCGGGGAACCCGGCGGCGGTGAGGGCGCAGCCGACGATGATCACCGCGGTACGGCGCACGCCCGCCTCGCGTACCTTGGCGGCGATGTCGGCGAGGGTGCCGCGCAGGATCAGCTCGTCGTCGCGGGAGGCGTACGCGACCACGGCGACCGGGCAGTCCGGGCCGTAGTTCGGCAGCAGCTCGGCCACCACGGCGTCGATGCGCTGCACCGCCAGATGAAGCACCATCGTGGACCGGCTCGCGCCGAGCGTGGCGAGGTCCTCGCCCGGGGGCATCGGCGTGGCGCGGGCGGCGGTGCGGGTGAGGATCACGGTCTGGGCGACGCCGGGCACGGTCAGCTCGCGGCGCAGCGCGGCCGCGGCGGCGGCGAAGGCCGGGACGCCCGGGACGATCTCGTACGGCACGCCGATCTCGTCCAGGCGGCGCATCTGCTCGGCGATCGCGCTGAAGATCGACGGGTCGCCGGAGTGCAGGCGGGCGACGTCCTGGCCGCGGGCGTGCGCGGCGGCGATCTCGTCGATGATCTGGTCGAGGGTGAGGTTCGCGGTGTCGACCAGGCGGGCGCCCGGCGGGCAGTCGTCGAGCAGCTCGCGCGGCACGAGCGAGCCCGCGTACAGGCAGACCGGCGCGGACCGCAGCAGCCGCAGGCCGCGCACGGTGATCAGGTCGGCGGCGCCGGGGCCGGCGCCGATGAAGTACACGGTCACGGTCCGCCCTCCCCGGTTCTCGCCCGCACGACGACGGTCCGCCGCCTCGATGCGCCGGCGTCGCCCTGGTCGATTCGGCGACCCGAGCCGGTGATCGCCGCCCGCCTGGGCCAGGCGCTCTCCGGTCGTGACCGGCCGGCGCCGCCGCGCGGGGACCGGTCGGCCCTCCGGTGACCTTCCGGCCACGCCACGGTCCCTGCCGCGATGCCGCGGGCGGACGCGGGCCACGCCCCCACCGCCACCGATCCGCGGGGCGGCCTGCTCCAGGCCCGCCCGCCGCCGGTCGCCGTGGCACGCAGGGCCGCGTTCATGAGGCGTCCCTCTTCGTCACCGTCCAGATGGTGACCGGCATCGCCGCCCGCCAGCCGGTGAACCCGCCCACCGGCGCGGCCCGCTGTACGGCGAGCCGGACCAGGTCGCCGCCGAGCCTGACGTACCAGTCGGCGAGCACGGCCTCGGTCTCCAGCGTGACCGCGTTCGCCACGAGCCGGCCGCCCGGCCGGAGCGCGGCCCAGCAGCGGTCGAGGAGGCCGGGCACGGTGGCCCCGCCGCCGACGAACACCGCGTCGGGCACCGGCAGGCCGTCGAGGACGTCCGGGGCGCGGCCCTCGACCACCTGGAGGGCGGGCACGCCGAGGGTGTCGGCGTTGCGCCGGATGCGCGCGGCCCGCTCCGGGTGGCTCTCGATCGCCACGGCCCGGCACGAGGGGTGGGTGCGCATCCACTCGATCGCGACGCTGCCCGCGCCCGCGCCCACGTCCCACAGCAGCTCGCCGGGGAGCGGGGCGAGCCGGGACAGCGTGACCGCGCGCACCTCGCGCTTGGTGAGCTGGCCGTCGTGCTCGTAGGCGTCGTCGGGCAGGCCGGGCACCCGGGGCAGCGGCTCGGCGCCCGGCGCGAGCGCGCACTCGATCGCGATGACGTGCAGGCGGGTGGGCGCGGCCTGGTCGGCGGGCCGTACCGACTCGGTGGCGGCGCCGAGGTCGGACAGCACGGTGACCCGGCTCGCCGCGTAGCCCGCCTCGGCGAGCAGGCGGGTGACCGCGTCCGGGGAGGAGCCGAGCACGAGCACCCGGCGGCCGGGGGCGAGGGCCGGGCGGAGCGCGTCGAGCGGGCGGCCGACCGCGCTCACCACCTCGACCTGCTCGACCGGCCAGCCGAGCCGGGCGCAGGCGAGCGAGACCGAGGAGACGTGCGGCAGCACCCGGACCCGATCGGGGCCGAGCAGCCGGACCAGGGTCGATCCGATGCCGTGGAACATGGGGTCGCCGCTGGCGAGCACGCACACCTCGCGGCCCGCGAGCGACTCGAGCAGCGGCTCCAGGTTCGGCAGCAGCGGCGACGGCAGCACCACCCGCGACGGCGACCCGGCGGCCCGCGGCGATCCGTCCCTCTCGGGGTCCGGGACCGGGTCGGGGACGAGGCCGAGCTGCCTGCGGCTGCCGACGAGCACCTCGGCGGCGGCGATCGCCCGGCGGGAGGCCGGGGTCAGCCCGTCCCAGCCGTCCGCGCCGATGCCGACGACGGTGATCATAGGGTGCCGATCAAACGGTGCCGAGGACGCGGGTGACCTGGATCTCCAGGACCACCCGGTCCGGGTTGGGCCGGGGCGTACGGTACCGCGCCGCGTACCGCCGCTCGGCGTCGGCGATCTCCTCGCGGCCGGTGCGGATGGTGGCGACGCCCTCGAGCGTCGACCAGCGCCGCCCGTCCACCTGGCAGAGCGCGACGTGCCGCGCGCCCGCCGCGATCAGCCGGGCCTTGTGCGACCGGCGCGAGGTGATCACCCGGGCGATGCCGTTCTCCAGGTCGAGGGTCGCGCCGACCGGCACCACGTGCGGGGTGCCGTCCGGGCGGACCGTGGTGAGGGTGCACAGATGGCGTTCACGCCAGAACTCGGCGAAGTCCGTGCCTCGCTCGGACAGGTTCACGTGCCTCCTCGCGCGCGTCGCTTCCGGGCACGTCCCCGACGGCCCGGCCAACCCGATCAGACGCGACCACATCGTACAAAGTCACGGCATGGCAGACTCGCACATCGTACAAAGTCACGGCATGGCAGACTCGTGGCCGTGAAGCGGCTTCTCGTCATCGGCATCGGCGCGGGCGACCCCGACCACCTCACCATCCAGGGCGCGAAGGCGATCGCCGCGACCGACGTGTTCTTCCTCATCGACAAGGGCGAGGAGAAGGACGAGCCGGTACGGCTCCGCCGCCGGTTGATCGAGGAGCACGGCCGCCCGCCGTACCGGATCGTGGAGGCCCGCGACCCGGAGCGGGACCGGGCCGCGGCCGCCTACGCCGAGGCCGTCGAGGACTGGCGGGCCCGGCGCGCCGAGCTCTACCGGCGCATGATCGAGGACGAGCTGCCGGACGGGCGGACCGGGGCCTTCCTCGTCTGGGGCGACCCGGGCGTGTACGACAGCACGCTGGCGATCCTCGACCGGCTGCCCTACGAGTACGAGGTGATCCCCGGCATCAGCGCGATCTCGGCGCTCACCGCCCGGCACCGCACCACGCTCACCCGGGTGGGCAGCCCGGTGCACATCACCACCGGCCGCCGCCTCGCCGAGCAGGGCCCCACCGCCGACGACATCCTCGTCATGCTCGACTCCCGGTGCGCCTTCGCCGGGCTGACCGGCTACCACATCTACTGGGGCGCCTACCTGGGCACGCCGGACGAGATCCTCATCGCGGGCCCGGTCGCGGAGGTCGCCGACCGCATCCGCGAGGCGCGGGCCGAGGCGCGCGCCCGCAAGGGCTGGATCATGGACACCTACCTGCTGCGCCGCCCGCGCTGACCCGGGTACGGCCGGCGCGCGCCGCGGCGACCAGCCGACGAACAGCAGGTTTCGGTCACGCGTCGCCGGGCAGCCATGCCGTCATATGCCGAGACGGGTGCGCCACCGGGATGACGGGGACCGCGGATGAGCGGCGAGCTGCAACTGGGCGATCTGGAGTGGCGCGAGCAGGAACCGCGGAGGCGGCGGCGCGCCCACGCCGCCCAGCTCGTGGGCTGGGCGCTCGCCACGGCGATCCTCGTCGCCGCGCTGGCCGGGTTGTTCGGGCCCGGCCCGCTGAGCACGGCCACCGCGTCCGCGCCGCTCGTCGCGGTCGGCTACGAGCGCTTCGCCCGGCAGCTGGGGACCACCACCGTTGTGGTGACGGTCCGGTCGGCCCCGGCCGAACCGGGCGTCGCGCGGCTGTGGATCTCGCGGGACTACGTCGAGAAGATCAACGTGCAGACGGTGGTGCCGCAGCCGTACTCGTGGACCGCGGCGCGGGACGGCGTGGTGCTCGCGTTTCCCGCCCTGCACGGCGAGGCCACGGTGCGCCTCTGGGTGCGCCCCGACCGCGCCGGGCTGCTGCGGGGCGCGATCGGCGCGCCGGGCCGCAGACCGGCCGAATTCTGGCAGTTCGTCTATCCCTAGGAGCGGGAATGGATGCGATCCTGCGCGCGGCGGCCATCTACCTGGCCCTGCTCGTGATCTTCCGGATCAGCGGCAAGCGGACGCTCGCCCAGGTGACCACCTTCGACTTCGTGCTCCTGCTGGTCATCTCGGAGGCCACCCAGCAGGCGCTGCTCGGCGAGGACTTCTCCGTGACCATGGCGGTGCTCGTGATCCTCACCTTCGTCACGCTCGACCGGATCGCGGACTACCTCGGCTGGCGGTTCCCCCGGCTGGGGCTGGTCATCGACGGCGCGCCGGTGGTGCTCATCGAGCGGGGCCGGCCGCTGGAGGACCGGATGCGCCAGCACCAGCTCGACCTCGAGCAGATCCTCCAGGAGGCCCGCACCACCCAGGGCATCCGCAGCACGGACGAGATCGACTACGCGATATTGGAACGTTCCGGGGCGATCAGTGTCATTCCCCGGCGGGACTGACGGGGCGGGGGCGCGGTGGTTCGGTACGGGCGCCGGCTGACCGGCCGGCCACGGGTGATGGCCTGGCTCGCCGCGCTACGTCCGCAGGCGCAACGCGGGCGGCCGTGGCCGGAGACGGCGAAGCCGCCGACCGAGGCCCTGGTGACCGCCGACCCGCCGGCCGCGATCCCGGGCACCGCCGCGACCGGCCCCGGCGGCGGGGGCCCCTGGATGCCCTCCCACGCCGTCCTGCGCTACGCGCCCTACGCGGCGATCGCGCTGGTGGCCGTGATCGACCTGATGGCCGGGCCGAGGCTGGGCCTCCGGCCGCTGCTCACGCTCGGGCCCACCTTCGCCTGCGCGTACGGCTCGGCCCGCCGTACCGCGGCCGCCGGGGGCGTCGCCCTCGCGGTGTGCCTGCTTCTGGCCCTGCGCGACAACCGGCTCACCACCGGTCCGACGGCCGTGGTCGTCACCACGATCGCGGCGGTGACCGCGGCCGGCATGCTCGTCGCCCGCGTCCGCATGCGGCGGGAGCAGGAGCTCTCCAACGTGCGGAAGATCGCCGAGACCGTGCAGCGGGTGCTGCTGCGCCCGATCCCGCGCCGGGTCCGCGACCTGTCCGTCGCCGTCTCCTACACCTCGGCGTTCGCCGAGGCCCGCATCGGCGGCGACCTGCTCGAGGTGTTCTCCACCCCGTACGGCGTGCGCGTGCTCGTCGGCGACGTGCAGGGCAAGGGGCTGGAGGCGGTGGAGACCGCGGCGTGGGTGCTGGGCGCGTTCCGGGAGGCCGTGTTCGACGAGCCCCGGCTGGCCGGGGTGAGCGCCCGGCTGGAGGCGACGGTGTCCCGGCAGCTCGCCGAGGAGGAGTTCGTCACCGCGGTGCTCGCCGAGGTGACCACGACCGGGATCCTGCTGCTCAACCACGGCCACCCGCCGCCGCTGCTGCTCCGCGCCGACGGGGAGGTCGAGTGGCTCGAAGCCCAGGAGGAGGCCCTCGCGCTCGGCCTCGCCGACCTCGGCTGGGCCCCGCCCCTGGCGCACCGCGTGCCGTTCCGGCCCGGGGACGACATCCTCTTCTACACCGACGGCGTGATCGAGGCGCGCAACGCCCGCGGCGAGTTCTACCCGCTGGTCGAGCGCGCCCGGGCCCTGATCCCCGACGACCCGTATCCCACCCTCGACGCGCTCACCGAGGACCTCATCGCCTACGTCGGGGGCCCGCTGCTCGACGACGCCGCGATGCTCCTGCTCCGCCGCCGCGGCCACGGCCACGGCAACGCCCACGGCCACGGGCATGGGCATGGGCACAGCCGGGCGGACTGAACGATGGGCGGCCCGGCCGTACGGTAAAGCGGTCCCGCCTCCCTACGTCCCGCCGGTGTGACATACCTCGCACTCTCGCCGCGCGCCCGCATCCGGCCGAATTCCGATCATGTCGGATCCTCCCTGACGCACGCCGGTCCCGCCGCCGGGCCGGGCGGAGCTTGGTGCCTCCTTGCCGCCACATGCCGGTATCAGGCCTTTTACCTGCTGTTTCGCGGCGTATCGTGGGGTATGCGGGGGTACCTGTATGACTGATCGTGCCGTCTGCGATGCGGGACGTGACGATATACAGCGGCTGCTGGAGCAGGCGCTGAGCCGTACCGTGCAGTCGCTCGGCGCGTACGGGGGCGGGCTCGCGCTGGTCGACCCCGACGACGAGGTGCTCACCGTCCATCTGGGGGTGGGGCTGCCGCTCGAGTACGCGACCCCGCTGCACCGCAAGCGGCTCAGCTCGGCGACGCCGGATCCGCTGCTCGAGGCGGTGCGCGAACGCAGGCTCGTGTGGATCGCCTCCAGCGAGGAGCTGGTGCGCCGCTACCCCCAGCCCGCGCGCATCCTGCCGCACCACGCGCTCGCGGTCGCCCCGATCGTCACCGGGGACACGACCTGGGGCGTGCTGCTGCTGTTCTGGCCCGCGTCGCGGCCCGCCGTGCTCGACCCGGTGGAACGGCACGCCATCGAGGCGGCGGCGGAGCGGTTCGGCCGGATGCTGCAGGGCGCCGCCGAGGCCGGATTCCGGCTGCCCCCGCCGGAGCGGCCCCGCACCCTGCCGCTGCCCCGCTACCCCACGGTGAGCGCGGCCGAATGCCAGGCCGCGGTGGACTACGTCGCCCGGCTGCCCGAGGGCGGCTGCGCGCTCGGCCTCGACGGCCGGATCGTGTTCCTCGACCCGACCGCGGCCGAGCTGCTCGGCGGCGAGGTCGGGGACCTCGTCGGCCAGAAGCCGTGGGAGGCCGTGCCGTGGCTGCGCGACCCCCGCTACGAGCAGGCGCACCGGCACGCCATACTGCGGCAGGAGCCGGTCTCCCTCACCGCGGTGCGGCCGCCGGACCGGCCGCTGCTGTTCCAGCTCTACCCGGACCCCACCGGGGTGAGCGTGCGGATCAGCCCGATCCCGGGGGAGCGGCGCGGGCCCAACGGGGAGTCGTCGGCCACGGGCACCTTCGGTACGGCCGGCGTCACGCAGGCGGACCGGCTGCCGGGCGCGAGCATGGGGATCGACGCGGTGTACCGCATGATCGAGCTCGCCGGGGCGCTCGCGCAGGCCGCGGACGTGGCCGAGGTGATCGACTGCGCCACCGACCACTCGATGCTCGCGTTCGGCGCGAAGGGGTGCGCGATCCTCACCACCGAGTCCGGGCGGCTGCGCATCCTCAGCGACCGCGGATGGAACCCGGACATCTTTCCCATCTTCGACCATATGCCGCTCACCGCGGACGCCCCGGGGGTGGTCGCGCTCACCGCGGGGGTGCCGCTGTTCTTCGCCGACGACGAGGAGCTGGCCCGCATGTACCCGGCGCTCGGCGGGATGGACAGCGGCATGGCGGCCTGGGCGTACCTGCCCCTGGTGGTGTCGGGACGGCCGATCGGCGCCTGCGTGCTCGGCTACGAGTGGCCGCACCGGTTCAGCGAGGAGGAGCGCATCGCCCTGCTGTCGTTCAGCGCGCTGATCGCGCAGGCGCTCGAGCGGGCCCGGCTGAACGAGAGCCGCACCCGGCTCGTGCACAGCCTCCAGGTGGGGCTGCTGCCGCCCAGCCTGCCCGCGGTGCCCGGGATCGAGCTCACCGCCCGGTACCTGCCCGCCGGGCACGGCATGGAGATCGGCGGCGACTTCTACGACGTCATCCCGCTCGGCCCGGAAGACGTCGTCGCGTTCATCGGCGACGTGCAGGGGCACGACGCGAGCGCGGCCGCGCTCATGGGCCATTTGCGCACGGCCGTGCACGCCTACGCGCTCACCGGGGCGGATCCGGGCCAGGTGCTCGCCGACACCAACCGGCTGATCGCCGACCTCGATCCGCACCTGCTGGCGAGCTGCCTGATCGTGCGCATCGACCTCGCCGGTCTCCGGGCCCGGGTGGCGACCGCGGGCCACTACCCGCCCGTGCTGCGGCGGCCCGGCGAGGCCGCCGAGATCGCGCAGATCCCGCCCGGCCCGCTGCTCGGCGCGGCCACCCGGAGCAGCTACCCCGTGGTGGACCTCGCGCTGCCCACTGGAACGGTCCTGGTGATGTACACCGACGGCCTGGTCGAGATCCCGGCCACCGATCCCGAGCAGAACCTGGGCGGCCTCGTCGCCATGGTGGACCGCGCCGACGGCCCGCTCGAACCGCTCGCCGACGACCTGGTACGGCAGGGCTCGCCGTACGGCGGCCGCACCGACGACACCACGGTCCTGCTGCTGCGCGTCACCGCCGACCGGCGCAACGGCCACAACTGAGCCACGCCGTACGGCCGGGCCGCCCTGATGGGCGTACGCGCGATTGCCTGCAAATCTGCATGCGATCAAGAACGTAAATTCGCGATCTTGCCGCAGCGGCGTGGCTACGCTCGCGATCAGGTAACCCCACCTGTGGAGTTCGTCATGACCGGAGCAGCCACCCCCGGCGGCGAACCGCCGGAGCTGAACACGCACGTCCCGCACTCGGCCCGGGTCTGGAACTACCTGCTCGGCGGCAAGGACAACTACCCGCCGGACCGCGAGGCCGGCGAGATGATCCTGAAGATGTTCCCGGACTTCGCCCGCATCGCGCGGCTGCAGCGCCGGTTCCTGATCCGGGCGGTCCGGTTCCTCGTCGCCGAGGCCGGGATCCGGCAGTTCCTCGACATCGGCACCGGCCTGCCCACCCAGGACAACACCCACGAGGTCGCCCAGCGCCTCGCACCCGAGTCGCGGGTCGTGTACGTCGACAACGACCCGCTCGTGCTCGTGCACGCCCGCGCGCTGCTCACCAGCACGCCCGAGGGGGCGACCGACTACCTCGAGGCCGACGTCCGCGAGCCGGAGCGCATCCTGGAGCGCGCCGCCGACACCCTCGACCTCGACAGGCCCGTCGGCCTGATGATGCTCGGCATCCTGGGCCAGATCTCGGACGACGACGACCCGCGCGGCATCCTCGACCGCCTCCTCTCCCGCCTCGCCCCGGGCAGCTACCTGGCGCTCAGCGACGGCGTCGACACCAACCCCGCGCTGAACCAGGCGGTCGCGGCGTACAACGCGCGGTCCGCGAACACCTACCACCTGCGCAGCCCCGAGCGGATCGCCGGGTTCTTCGCCGGCCTGGAGCTCGTGGAGCCCGGGGTGGTGGCCACCTCGCGCTGGCGGCCCGAGCCCGCCGACATCGGCGGCCCGAGCCCGGAGGACGAGGCGGCGCTCTGCGGGGTCGCGCGCAAGGCCTGACCGAAGCTCCGCGCCGGACGCCCGTGGGGCGTCTGGCGCGGGCGCGCGCATGCGTTGTTGGCGCGGGCGCGCGCATGCGTTGTTCGGGTGTTCGCTTCGATGCGATGTCCGATCGATGTCCGATCGATCGCCGCCATGGCCGAGAGGCCACGGCACGATCACCATGATGCCGTCATGCCGGTACGGATGCCCGGCATTCGCACGCGGGTTTGCGTCACACGCCGGCCCGCGGAAACGGTACGGCTCCGCGCCCGCCGGTGAGCGCGAGGGCCGCGCGGCGGTCGGTCTTGACCGGATCGGCCATCCTGACCTGGGACAGAGCGGGGTCCCGGTCCGGCGTGAGGGCGGGACGGCCGTGTCCGCGAGCAGGAGCGGGTGCGATGAGCGCGCACCGGACGCGGCGACGCGGCCGCGCGGCCCGCTGGGCCGGGGATCCGGCGCTGGGCGGCCGGATACGGCCGACGGCGTTCCGCCACGGAACGCCGTCGGCTCGTGTCGTACGTGGGCGTGGTGGCCTACCGGTAGTCCTCCAGGGCCGCGGCGAGCGGCTCGAGGATCGACGGCGGGGCGCCGTGCGGCAGGTTCATGATCGCGATGTCCGCGCCGGCCTCGCGGTAGGCGGCGACGAGCTCGAGCATCGGGCCGAACTCGCCGTCGGCGGGCACCATGATGTTCGCCGAGCAGTCGATCGTCGCCGGGTCCCGGCCGATCGCCTCACAGTGCTCGACCAGCACCTTCTTGAGCGAGGCCCACTGCTCGGGGGTCTGGGTGATCGCGTTCCACTGCTTGGCCCACTTGGCCGCGGCGAGCAGGGTGCGCTTGGGCCCGCGGCCGCCGATCGTGATCGGCACCGGCTGCTGCACCGGCTTGGGCTCGCAGCGGGCGTTGGTGAGCGTGAAGAAGGTGCCCTTGAAGTCGGTGTACTCGTTGTCGAGCAGGCTCCGCACGATCTGCACGCCCTCCTCGAAGCGGTCGAACCGCTCCTTCAGCGGCGGCAGCGGGATGCCGTACGCGTCGCACTCGGGCTGGAACCACCCGGCGCCGAGGCCGAGCTCGAGGCGGCCGTTGCTGATGATGTCGACGGTGGCGGCCATGTTCGCGAGCACCGCCGGGTGCCGGTAGATCATGCCGGTCACCTGGACGCCGACCCGGATGCGCTTGGTCGCCTGGGCGAGCGCGGCGAGCGAGGTCCAGCCCTCCAGGTTGGGCCCGTTGATGTCGCCGGTGAGCGGATAGAAGTGGTCCCAGTTCCAGGCGCTCTCGAAGATGGGGATGTCGTCGGCCGCGACCCACACGTCGAGGATTTGCTTCCAGGTCTGGTGCTCGGGGCGCGTCTTGATGCCGAACCGCATGCGGGGACCTTCCTGTCGTATGGAAACCACCTGAGCCCGGCAGGGCCCGGACGCTCGGTGACGTCCGGGCCCGCCAGGCTCACGCGCGGATGTTTCGCGTTGGTATGTACCGGGTCGTACCCGTGCTGACTACTCCTGCCCCTCGAGCTGCTTCTCCAGCTCGCCGAGCACCTGGTAGCAGGGAAGCACCTGGGAGACCGACGCGTTGGGCTCGCGGCCCTCCCGGATCGCGGCGATGAACTCGCGGTCCTGGAGCTCGACGCCGTTTGTGGAGACGGCGACCTTCGACACGTCGACCACCTCGTCCCGGCCGGTGACCAGGTCGTCGTACCGGGCGATGTAGGTGCCGTTGTCGCAGATGTAGCGGAAGAACGTGCCGAGCGGGCCGTCGTTGTTGAAGCTCAGCGACAGCGTGCAGATCTTGCCGGTCTCGCTGCGCAGCTGGATCGACATGTCCATCGCGATGCCGAGCTCGGGGTGCTTGGGGCCCTGGATCGCGTTCGCGATGGTGACCTTCTCCCCGGTCTGGTACTGGAACAGGTCGACCGTGTGCGCCGCGTGGTGCCACAGCAGGTGGTCGGTCCAGCTCCGCGGCTGGCCGAGCGCGTTCATGTTGGTGCGGCGGAAGAAGTACGTCTGCACGTTGAGCTGCTGGATGGACAGCTCACCGGCGAGGATGCGCTGCCGGATCCACTGGTGGGACGGGTTGAACCGCCGGGTGTGGCCGACCATGCAGACCAGCCCGGTCTCCTTCTGGACCCGCTCCACCTCCTGGGCGTCGGCCCACGAGTCCGCCAGCGGGATCTCCACCTGGACGTGCTTGCCGGCCCGCATCGCCGCGATCGCCTGCGAGGCGTGGAGCTGGGTCGGCGTACAGAGGATCACGGCGTCGACGTCGTCGCGGGCGAGCACCTCGTCGAGATCGGTCGAGGCGTGCGGCACGCCGTACTTCTCGGCCACCTCCCGGGCCTGCTCGATGCGGCGGCTGACGATGGAGGTGACGGTCACGTCCTCGATGTTCTTGAGGGCGTCGAGGTGCTTGATGCCGAACGCGCCGGCTCCGGCGAGTGCGATACGCATATGGAGAGTCTTCCTTCGGGCTCGTGAAACGGTCAGGACCGCGTCGCGGCGGCCGGGTGACCGTCGCGACGCGGTCGACGTACGGGCTGGTCGGTTGTCAAGCGAACTCGGTACGGCGGGGCCGGTGAGGAGGCCCCGCCGCGAACTGTGTCACCGATCAGGCGGCGGGCTCCCAGACCAGGTGGCCGACGGCGGTGTTGCTCGCGGGCACGTGGTAGAAGCGGTGCAGCTCGCGCACCTTGTCGCCGAGCGCGCCCCGCATGATCAGCCACATGATCAGCTCGATGCCCTCGGCCCCGGCCTCGCGCAGGTACTCGATGTGCGGCACCTTCGCCAGGTCCTCGGGGTCGTTGAGCAGCCGCTCGATGAAGGCGTGGTCCCACTCCTTGTTGATGAGACCGGCCCGGGCGCCCTGGATCTGGTGGCTCATGCCACCGGTACCCCAGACCTGCACCGACAGGTCCTCGGGGAAGCTCTCGACGGCGCGGCGGATCGCCTTGCCGAGGTTGAGGCAGCGGTTACCGGTCGGCTGCGGGTAGGTCACCACGTTGACCGCGATCGGGATCACCTTCGTCGGCCACTTGTCGACCTGGCCGTACACCAGGGAGAGCGGCACGGTCAGGCCGTGGTCGACCTCGAGCTCGTTCATCATCGTGATGTCGAACTCGTCGAGGATCAGCGACTGGGCGATGTGGATCGCGAGGTCGGGGTGACCCTCCACGACCGGGACCGGCCGCGGCCCGTAGCCCTCGTCACAGGGCTGGAACTGGTCCGCGATGCCGATCGCGAAGGTGGGGATCATCTTCAGCGACATCGCCGAGCCGTGGTCGTTGTAGCAGAGGACGACCACGTCCGGCGGGTTCTCCTTGGCCCACTTCCGGGTCCACTCGTACCCGGCGAAGACCGGCTTCCAGTAGTCCTCCTCGGTCTTGCCGAGGTCCATCGCGGCGCCGATCGCGGGAACGTGGCTGGTGGTGACGCCGGCGGTGATACGAGCCATTTCTCAGATCCCCTTGCTCTTGGAACGCCAACCCTCGATGTTGCGGCCGCCGTTCAGCATCATCTTCTGGTACTCCTCGACCGACATGCCGGTCATGGTGCTCACGGCCTGCACGTAGCTGAGGCCGTCGCTGGCGAACAGCTTCGCCAGGAAGTAGATGTTGCCCCCGAGCTCGAGGAGCCGGCTGTAGTCGCGGTCGAGGACCGCCTGCTTCTGCTCCTCGGTCATCGGCCACTCGTCGAGGTACGCCCGCTCGTTCGCCTTGAACCGCTCACGGTTCTCGGCCTTCATCAGGCTCATGCAGAACTCGTTGAGGTGGTACCCCTTGCGGGCGCGGTCCGCGGTGAAGATCGTCGTCCCGGGGATGTCATCGATTTCGGAGTAGTCGATCATCTAACTCTCCCAGTACAGGCGGGTCGGGTTGTCGACCAGGAGCTTCCGCCGCAGCTCCTCGGTCGGCGCGATATGCGGGATGACATCGACCAGGTGGCCGTCATCGGGCATATGGCTCTTCATGTTGGGGTGGGGCCAGTCGGTGCCCCACAGCACCCGGTCGGGGAACCGCTCCACGACCGTGCGGGCGAAGGGCCGCACGTCGGAGTAGTGCGGCGGCCCCTCCTTGGAGAGGCGTTCGGGGCAGCTCACCTTGCTCCACACGTTCGGGTTCTCGTCCATGAAGCGCAGGAACAGGCCGAACTCCTCGCCGTCCACCGGCTTGGTCACATCCGGCCGGCCCATGTGATCGACGACCACGGTGACCGGAAGCGACGTGAACAGGTTCCACCGCTCGGCCAGGTCGGCGGGCTCGAAGTAGATGACCACGTGCCAGCCGAGCGGGGCGATGCGGTCGACGATGCGGCGGTAGTAGTCGTCCGGCTTGGGGTCGACGAGCCGCTTGACGAAGTTGAACCGTACGCCGCGCACGCCCGCCTCGTGCATCTCGGCGAGCTCGGCGTCCGAGACCTCGGGGCGGACCGTGGCCACACCGCGCGCGGTGTCGTTCGAGGAGCGCAGTGCGTCGACCATCGCCGAGTTGTCCGCGCCGTGGCAGGTGGCCTGGACGATCACGCAGCGCTCGAAGCCGAGGAACTCGCGGAGCTTGAACAGCTCCTCCTTGCCCGCGTCGACCGGGGTGTACTTGCGCTCCGGCGCGTACGGGAACACGTCGCCGGGCCCGAACACGTGGCAGTGGGCGTCCACCGCCCCCGGCGGCGGGGTGTATGTCGGCTTCGTCGGGTTCGGGTGGTAGGGAAGCCAGTCCGGGTCGGGGGTGAACTTCGGCATCGTCACCGCCCCCGTGCCTTCAGCGCCGCGTCGAGGCGCGGGTAGACGCGGCGGGCGTTGCCGCTGAACACCTGCTCCCGCTGCTCCTCGGTGAGGTCGAGCTTGTCGATGTACCGCTTGGTGTCGTCGAAGTAGTGCCCGGTGCGCGGGTCGATGCCGCGGACCGCGCCGACCATCTCCGACCCGAACAGGATGTTGTCCAGGTCGATCACCTCGAACAGCAGGTCGATGCCGGGCTGGTGGTAGACGCAGGTGTCGAAGAACACGTTCTTCATCACGTGCTCCTCGAGCGGCGGCTTCTTGAGCATGTCCGCCAGCCCGCGGTACCGGCCCCAGTGGTACGGCACGGCCCCGCCGCCGTGCGGGATGATCAGCTTCAGGTCGGGGAAGTCGGCGAACAGGTCGCCCTGGATGAGCTGCATGAACGCCGTGGTGTCGGCGTTGATGTAGTGCGCCCCGGTGGCGTGGAACACCGGCGTGCAGGTCGAGGAGACGTGCACCATGGCGGGCACCTGCAGCTCGACCATCGCCTCGTACAGCGGGTACCAGTACCGGTCGGTGAGCGGGGGCGAGTCCCACTTGCCGCCGCTGGGGTCGGGGTTGAGGTTGCACCCGATGAACCCCATGTCGACGCAGCGGCGCAGCTCGGCGATGGCGGCGTCGAGCGGCTCGCCCGCGGTCTGCGGGAGCATGCAGACGCCGATGAAGTTGTCCGGGAAGAGCTCCACCACGCGGGCGATCAGGTCGTTGCAGGCGCGCGCCCACTCGATGCCGACCTTGAGGTCGCCGCGGTGGTGTGCCATGGCCGAGGCCCGGGGCGAGAAGATCGTCATGTCCGCGCCGCGCTCGCGCAGCAGGCGGAGCTGGTTCTTCTCGATCGTCTCCCGGATCTCGTCGTCGGAGATCGACGGGTACGGCGGGGCCGGCTTGCCCGCGAGCCACGCCTCGAGCTGGCTCTCACGCCATTCCGTGTGCGCCGCCGGAGCGGTGGTGTAGTGACCGTGACAGTCGATGATCATATGTCTGGCCTCGGCCCTTCCGTCGGTCTATCTGGGGGAATCCGTGCTTGCCCGGGGTGGACTCCCCCATTGATTCGTACTGTGCCAGGTGGAACTTCCGATTCGTCACTGATCTTCTAGTGAGCGGAAGGTCCCGGCACCCATTTAGTTGACAATCATGTTGGCAACCTTAGCGACCACGCCATTCGCCCAGCTCAGGAGGGGTTCGGGAAGATCGCCGACCCGGACGCGCCGCGAGCCCCTTCCGCGACATGGAATCACGGATCGATAACGACGGCGCAAGCTTCATCCTGCCTGGCTACCATCCATCAAGTTTTTGCCGGTAGCACGGGCGATGCGGCGCCGCTCGGTGAGGCGGCGGGCCTTCGCCTGGCTGCCGCAGTCCTCCATCGCGCACCAGCGGCGGGACCGGTTGCGGCTGTGGTCGAGGAAGAGCCAGCCGCAGCCGCCCTCCTCGACCGGGCAGGCGCGCAGCCGGCCGATGTCGGCGCCGCGCAGGAAGTCGACGCAGGCGTGCGCGAGCCGGTCCGGGACGAGCAGCGCGGGCGTGCCGTCGACGGCGAGGCGGACCGCGCTCGGCCCGGCCGCGTCGAGCACGAGCCGGGACCGCCCGGCCGCCGCGGTCCACCGCAGCACCAGCCGCTCGAGCGCGGGCACCACGGCCGCGGCGTCCCCGGCGCCGCCGCCGGACGCGCCCTCGCCCCCGGCGGCGAGGCCGAGGCGCCGCGCGAGCACCGTGTAGGCCGCCTCGCGGATGTCCACGGCGGCGGCGAGCGCCTGCGCGGCCGCGTCCGGGGCGGCGGCCCACGCGGCGGCCACCCGGTCCGCCTCGGCCGCGTCGACCAGGCCGATGCGGCGCGCCCAGGCGAGCAGGTCGCCGGGCGTCGGCAGGTAGTCGATGTGCTCGCCGCCCTCCGGCCGCCGCGGCGCGACCGTGTTGACCAGGTTCAACGCGGGATGCCCGCCTATGACCCGAAATACCCTATTGCCGAGATCTCCCATACCTGAGACGCTACCAGTGTGGAACACTTAGCTGGTAGCAATCGGATGGATGACCTCGTGTCCCCGCGGCGGGCGGCCGCCGCGCTCGTCGCGCTCGCGGTCGGGGCGTTCTGCCTCGTCACCGCCGAGCTCCTGCCGATCGGGCTGCTCACGCTGATCGCCGCCGACCTCGGCCGCTCGGAGTCCGAGGCCGGCCTGCTCGTCACCGGCTACGCCGTGGTGGTCGTGGTGGCCTCGGTGCCGCTGACCCGGCTGACGTACCGGCTGCCGCGCCGGGCGCTGCTCGGCGGCACGCTCGGCGTGTTCGTCGCGGGCACGCTGCTGTCCGCGGTCGCCACGGGCTACGCCGTACTGCTGTCGGCGCGGCTGCTCACCGCGCTCGCCCACGCGCTGTTCTGGTCGATCGCCGGCCCGACCGTGGCCGGCCTGTTCCCGGCCGAGGTGCGGGGGCGGGCGGTGTCCCAGATGGCGATCGGGTCCGCGCTCGCCCCGGTGATCGGCGTTCCCGCCGCGGTCTGGCTCGGCCAGCAGGCCACCTGGCGCGTGCCGTTCGCGGTGGTCGCCGCCGTCGGGCTGGTCACCGGCATCGCCATGGTCGCCGCCCTGCCCGGCCGGGCCCACCGGGGTACCGGGACGCTGCAGGGCAGCACCCCCGACGCCCGGCGCTACGTCCTCCTCCTCGTCACCACGATGATCGCCGTGACCGGCTCCCTCGCCGCCCTCACCTACGTGACACCGTACCTGCTGCGGGTGAGCGGCTTCCCCGAGGCGGCCCTCGGCCCGGTGCTGCTCGTCAACGGCATCGCCGGGGTGGTCGCCACGTTCGCGATCAGCGCCGTGGTGGACCGCCGCCCCTGGCTGTCCCTGGTCGCGCCGCTCGCCGTGGGCGCGGCCGGCTGGCTCGCGCTGTACGCCTTCGGCGCGGTACGGCCGCTCGCCGTGGTGGCGCTCGCGGTCGCCGCGCTCGGCTTCAACGCGCTCCCGCCCGCGCTCGGCAGCCGGGTGGTGCGCATCGCCCCCGGCAGCGTGGACATCGCCTCCGCGGGCTGCAGCGCCGTGTTCAACGTCGGCATCGCGAGCGGCTCGTTCCTCGGCGGGCTGCTGCTGTCCGGGGTCGGCGTGCACGTGCTGCCGCTGTTCGCCGCCGCGCTCACCGCGGTCGCCCTCGCCGTGATGCTCGCCGAGCCGCGCCTGGCCCGCCGTACCGGTCCGGCGATGTCGCCCACCTGCGAGGCGGCGCCCGCGTACCGTACGGACTGACCGCGGACGGCGAGGGCGTACAAGGGGGGAGCGGGCCACGGTGCGGATCGGTGTCTTCCTGGTCGCCGCGCAGTTTCCCGGGATGGACTCCGGGGACGTGCTCCGCGCCACGGTGGAGACGATCGTGGCGGCGGAGCGGGCCGGGTTCGACGACGCGTGGATCGCCGAGCACCACTTCATGTCGTACGGCGTGTGCCCCTCGGCGACCATGCTCGCCGGGGTGGCGCTCGGCCGTACCGAGCGCATCCGGGTCGGCACGGCGGTGAGCGTGCTGAGCAACCGGCACCCGGTCGCGCTCGCCGAGGAGGCGGCGATCCTCCACCACACCTCCGGTGGGCGGTTCGTCCTCGGGGTCGGCCGGGGCGGGCCGTGGCTGGACCTGGAGGTGTTCGGCACCGGGCTCGAGCGCTACGAGCGCGGCTTCGCCGAGTCGCTCGACCTGCTGTGCGCCGCGCTCACCCGGCCGTCGGTGAAGGCGGAGGGAGAGTTCTTCCGCTTCCGCGAGGTGCCGATGTCACCCGAGCCGCCCGGACTGCGCCCGGTGGTCGCCTGCACCTCGGCGGCCACGGCGTCCCTGGCGGCCGAGCGGGGCCTGCCCATGCTGCTCGGCCTGCACATCGGCGACGAGGAGAAGGCCGAGATGATCGGCCACTACGCGCGGGCCTGCCCGAAGGACGTCCCGGCGCCGGGCCACGTCGCCGCCGCCGTGGCCCAGGTGGCCGACACCACCGAGCAGGCGGTCGCCACGTTCAAGGCGCGCATGCCCGAGTGGCTGCGCCCGGGCCTCGCCGGGTACGTCCCGGTGGACGGCCGCCCGCGCCCGGCCACCGACGTCGACGCGCCGGTGGACGGCCGCCCGCGCCCGGCCACCGACGTCGACGCGTACGTCGACCGGCTGTGCCGCATCCATCCCGTCGGCTCGCCGGACCACTGTGCCGAGCGGCTGCGCCGTACCGTCGAGCGGACGGGCCTGCGCCACCTGATCCTGTTCGTCGAGGGCGCGGGCGACCCCGCCGCCACCCTGGAGAACGTGGCCCGGCTCGGCGCCGAGGTCCTCCCGCTGGTGCGGGACCTCTAGCGCTGACCACCGCACCGGCGGGCGAGCCGGTCCCCTGGGGCGGTCGACCGGCCCGACCCCGCCTGGGCCGGAGTAGCCTGGCCACCCGCGATCGGACCGGCCTTCGGAGGCCGTCGCGCGAGGCGGGCCCGGCGAGGTCGCGGACGCCGGGCCCGCCGTTTCGACCGGGAGTTCGGCGAATTCACACCCGGCCACCAGGTCAACCGGTCACCCAGAGGCCGTGCCGGATGGCCGCCGTGTCACTCGAAGTCGTCGGGGTTGAGTTCCTTGCGGCGCTTGAACTCGTGCTCGTCCATGAGGCGGTCCTCGGCCGGGGTCGCCTCGGGTGTGCGCCGCGAGGTGGTCTCCTTGCCGGCCGGGGTCTGCGGCGAGGACCGCCGCTCGCCGCGGTCGGCCGGGCGGCCGTGTTGCGGCTGCGGATGCTTGGTCATGCCCGTCTCCTCTCGGGATCGTCCGCCTGCCCGGGCATGGGTGGGCGGACATCGCGCAGCCCTCCGGCGTCGTCCGGAGGGCGGCTCGCCGCACGTGCCGCCGTACCGCCGGCTGCGGTGCGGCGGCCGTGCGCGGTGGTGCGTGCCGGTCTAGGTCCGCACGGTCCGTTGCGCCGTCAGGGCGGCGACGCCTAGGGCGGTGATGAGGAGGCCGACCAGCACGTTGCTCCAGATCGAGCCCGCCGTGGACTGGTCGCCCCGGATCACCCAGGGCGCGATGATCGTCCAGATGCCGATGACCGGCAGGACCCAGGCGAGCCCGTGGGTACGGCCGAAGGCGGCGGTGAACGCGAGGGCGAGCCCTGCCACCACCAGACCGGTGACCAGGTTGTTGATGGTGATCCCGGTCCGGTCGGTGAAGCCCACGATCCACGGCGAGAGCGCCAGGTAGAGGCCGCTCAGCAGGGTCAGGCCGTCCACCACCTGCATGCCGGGCTGCGACCCGGCGAGGTCGTACCGCTCCCGCATCTCGACGATGTCGGGATGGCCTCGCATGGTCGCGCCACCGGATGAACTACCGCGAACCATCACTGACCCCCTTCTCGCTAGCGTCGACGGGGGCATGACGTCCCCATCACCCTGCGCCTGCCCAGGGGCCGCGGTCCCACACCCCGCCCGGGGCCCGGTGTCTCGGGGGAGGTACGGCTCGCGCCCGGGCGGGACGGCGGCGCGAGCCGTACCGGTCACGGACCGGCGGCGGGGCTGCGGACGGGCCCGTCGCCGGTGGCCGTCACGGCTGCTTGCCCATGGCCTTGCGAACGACGTCGCGGACCCGGTCGAAGATCGCCATCGGGGTGCCGACGAGCACGTTCTTGGTGGCCGACTCGACGCCGGGGTGCGGGTGGGTCGGGGCCATCGCCTCGGCGGCCTTCACGCCGGCGGCCATCGAGCGCCGCTCCGCCTCGGTGGTGTGCGCGCGGAGCTGCACGAACTCGTACCGCTCCTCGGCCCGGGCGTGGGCGAGCACGTCGAGGCGGAGCCGTTCCAGGTTGGTCATGAAGTTCGGGTCGTCGACGCCGGCCTCGTCCATCTGCTGGAGGAGCTCCTTGGCCTTGCGCTCCTCCTCCAGGCGCTCGTCCACGACCTCGACGCCGCCGGACAGGACGCGCCGCGCGTACGGGTGCACGATCTCCTCTTCGGCGGTCTCGTGTACGGCGAGCAGCCGCACCAGGCGCTGGAACGCCTCCCGCCGCTCGTCACCCGTGGTGCGCTCCACCTCGTCGAACAGATCCCTGATCAGGGCGTGCTGACGTTGGAGGAGATCGATCACGTCGCTCTCGCCCATCGTCTCCGGCTTGGTCCGGGTCGTTCCCATACTGTCCTCCCTTCGGGGGGATTTGGGTACCCCCGTGGCCGGGCTGAAACGTGCCGGGCCGGTCCGGCGACCGGCCGCTCCCGGGCCACGTGCCGGTACCGGCGGCGGGTACGGCACTGCGGGGGCGGGCGACGGGCGGCGGTACGGCGCGGCGGCGTGGCCCAACGGGCGTTCATGGAAGGGTCAGGGCGGTGTGGCCACGGGGCGCGGGGTCCGGCCGCGGCGATCGGTGCGCGTGTCCCCGCACGCTTCGCCGCCGCCGAGGCCGCGGGGCCCGGACCGTCCGGCGGTTCGCCCCGGAGCCTGCCATGTAAACGGCCATGAGTGCGGACACTATGGGCCGGGCCGATCGCGCGGGAAAGCCCGCGTTTTACATTTCCTGGACGATAGCGGCGGATATCGGGAAAATGCGTTTTGGCCGCCCTGTCACATGTTCGCCTTGATGGCGAGGCTGACGAGCGCGAGAAGCAGGTCGAAATCGGCGGCGGTCTGCACGCGCATCGCGACCCAGCCCTCCTCCGCCAGGGAGAGGAACAGCCCGGACGCGCAGAGCGAGCCGGACAGCCGCTCGATCACCGGCCGGGTGAGGTGCAGCGCGGCGAGGCCGTCGCGGGTCAGCCGGACGACCGGGGTGCCGCCCGCGGTGAACACCACCTCGTCCTCACCGGCCTCGCGCATCCTCACGTCGGGCCATTCCCGGAGATTCGCGATGGCCTGCTCCACATAGGGAGCGATCCGATTTCGGGGGGAGCGGATGGGGGTCGCCACTCTCCCATACTCAGGTATTGCTCACCGCTTTGACACCGGGAGTTCTCCAACCGTTACCCTGCGCCACCACCCCCGGGACACCTGTTGGCGGACGATAGCGGAAACAGGCGAAATCAGGTCGCCCGGGGTACGGCGCTCACGCCTCGGCGGACGCCTGCGGCCGGGGCACGTGCGCGCACAGCGGCACGCCGTCGGGGTCGGTGACGAGGTCGTCGTGGCCCGGGACCGGCGTGGCCCCGGCCTCGCGGAGCCGGGCCGCCAGCTCGGCCGGGCCCGCGGCGTCGGCGGCCGTGCCGTACGGGCCGATGCCGATGCGGCGCAGGCCGACCCGGGGGCGGTCGGGGTCCCACGGGTTGTCCGTGGTGGGGGCGGTGAAGCTGAAGATCTCCAGGACCGCGGCGCCCGCCCGCAGGAAGTGGATGCGGAAGCCCCGCGGGTCGCCCGGCTGGTCGAGGCCGCCGATCACCCGGTAGCCGAGGCGGTCGCGGTAGAACGCGAGGGTGCGGTCGAGGTCGGCCACGGTGATCGCGACGTGGTCGAAGGACGGCCCGGCGTCGGGGCCGCGGCGGGCGGCGGCGCGGCGCTCCTCCTCGGCGAGGTCCGGGGAGACGACCGTGGTGTACGTCAGGTGCCGGTCGATGATCTCCAGGTTGGCGCCGTCGGGGTCGCGGAAGAACGCGATCCACACGTCGCCGGGGGCCTGGAACGGGCCGAGGGTGAACTCGACGCCCGCGTCGGCGAGCCGTTCGGCGTACCGCGGCACGCTGCCCACCCGGAAGCCGACGTGGCGGATGCCGCGCTGCAGGTCGTCGCCCTCCCAGCCGGCCAGATCGCCGTCGGGCCGCTCGACCAGCCGGATCCCGGCCGGGCCCGCGTCGAGCCAGGCCACGCCCGGGGGCGTGGGGCCGGGCGGGTCGGCCAGCGGGCGCAGGCCGAGCATGCCGCGGTAGAAGTCGAGCGACGCGGACAGGTTCCGGCAGCCGATTTCGGCGTACGTGATGCCCAACGGGCGCCTCCCAGTGGTTCGATCGGTCGGCCGAGGGGCACGGGCGGCCCGGTCACAGCGTGGTCCCGGACGCCACGGATATCGACCCGCTTTTCACCCGGTGGCAGGCGAACCCCGCCCCTCATACCGAGGACGTATGCCGGAGGCCATGCCCGTTCCACTGATCGGCACAGCGGGTAAAAAGCCGCCAGTCGGAAGGGCTGGGGCATGGCATCTCGTGGCACGGGTACGGCACGGCCCGCGTACGGCGGGGCCATCGTCGCGGCCGGGGTCGGCGTGCTCGCCCTCGGCCTGTGGTTCGGCGGCGGCAGGCCGCGGCCGACCATTCCCGGGCTTCCGTCGCCCGGCCCGGTGACGCTGTGGGGGCTGCCCCTGGTGCGGCTCGTGCTCGACGCCTGCGCGGCGATGACCGTGGGGCTGCTCGTCACGGCGGTCGTGCTCGCGCTGGGGCACGACGAGCCCGAGCGCACCCGGATCGCCCGCGGGGCGCGCTGGTGGGCGGTCGCCTGGGCGGTGAGCGCGGCGCTGACGTTCGCGCTCACGCTGTCGGACTTCCTCGGGCTGCCGGTGCAGGAGGCGCTCGCCTCCGAGACGCTCGTCGCGTTCGCCTTCCAGATCCCGCAGGGCCGGGCGTTCCTGCTGGTGACGGTCCTCGCCGCGGTGGTCGCGGCGGCGTGCGCCGCGCTGCACCGGCTGCCGTGGCCCGGGACGGTCCGGGTGGCGGCGCTGGTGGTCGCGGTCTTCGCGCTGCTGCCGCCCGCGTACGTGGGCCACTCGGCGACGGCGGCCGACCACAACCTCGCGGTGTCGAGCCTCATGCTGCACGTGGTGGCCGTCGCGGTCTGGACGGGCGGGCTCGCCGGGCTGCTGTCATGCCTGCGGAACGCGCCCGACCTCGACGGCCCGGTGCGCCGGTTCAGCGCGCTCGCGCTGGGCTGTTTCGTCGCCGCCGCGGTGTCCGGCCTCTACAACGCGTGGATCCGGCTCGATCCCCCGTCGATGCTCTGGGAGTCCCGGTACGGCCTGCTCGTGCTGGCCAAGCTCGCCGCGCTCGCCGTACTCGGCTGGTTCGGCGCCCGCCACCGGCGCCGGACGATCGCCCTGCTGGCCACCGCCTCGGCCGCGGCCGGGCCCGGCGCCACGGCGGCTCCCGGCACGCCTGGGACCGCGCGGGCGCGGCGGCCCTTCCTGCGGCTCGCCGCCGGGGAGGTCGTGGTGATGGCGGCCGTGTTCGGGCTCGCGGTCGCGCTGTCGCGCACCCCGCCGCCGGACACCGGGGAGGTGTACGGGCAGGAGGGGCTGCTCGGCTACGCGCTGCGGCCGTTCACCGCGCTCAACCTGCTCGTCGAGGCGCGGCCGGACCCGCTCGTGCTGCTGCCGCTGCTCGGCGCGGCGATCGCCTACCTCGCGGGCGTGCGGCGGCTCGCCCGGGCCGGTCACCCCTGGCCCGCCGGCCGGACCGCGGCCTGGCTCGCCGGGCTCGTGCTGCTCGCCTACGCGCTCGCGGGCGGCGTCGGCGCGTACGCGCCCGCGATGTTCTCCGTCGCGGCCGTGCAGTACGCCGTGGCCGGGGTGGTCGCCCCGGCGCTGCTGGCCTTCGGCGCGCCGCTCACCCTCGCGCTCGCGGCGACGTCCGGGCCGGCCGCCCCGTTCCGCGGCCTGCCCCGTGCGGTCGAGACGGCGCCGCTGCTCCGCATGCTCGCCCACCCGGCGGTCGCGCTCGCCGTGCACGCCGTGCCGTACCTGGTGCTGTTCCCGCTCGGCGGCTTCGGCGTGGTGCAGCCGGACCACGCCTGGCGGCTGCTCACCCAGGTCGTGCTGGCCGGCACCGGCGTGGTCTTCTTCGCGGTCGTGGCGGGGGTGGACCCGCTGCCGCGTCCGGTGCCGCTGTACACCCGGCTGCGGCTGCTCGGCCTCGCGATCGCGGTGCACGCGGGCTGCGCGCTGTACGTGCTCGCCGGGCCGGTCGTGGCGGCGTCCTGGTACGGCAACCTCGCCCTGTCCTGGGCCCCGGCCCGCGACCTCGACCAGCGGGTCGGCGCGCTGCTCGGCCTCGGGCTGGCCACGGCCACGCTGGCGGCCCTCATCGTGACGCTGCTGCTGTGGCGGCACGCGGCCCGGCGCCGCCTGCGGCGGTCGGCCCGGACGCCGGTGCCCGGCTGAGTCGCGGACCGCCTGGGCCACCCTCGGCCACCCCGGAGCGAGCTTATTAGGATTGCCTTACTTTAGTTAGGTCTGCCTAATATACGCGCGGGCTTGGGTGTGCCCGGCGAGTCGAAGGAGGCGTGGTGTCCGGCAACCCGTTCGACGACGACAACGGCACCTTTTACGTCCTCGTCAACGACGAGGAGCAGCACTCCCTGTGGCCGACGTTCCGCGAGGTGCCGCAGGGCTGGCGCGTCGTCTTCGGCGAGGACGGCGGCCGCCCCCGCCAGGAGTGCCTCGCCTACGTCGAGGAGCACTGGACCGACCTGCGCCCGAAAAAACTGCGTGAGCGCCTCGCCGCGGGTACGGCAAGCTAGGCCAGGTGACCACGGACTCGACGACGCCGCCGCGCTGGACCGGCGGACGTGTCCTGCGCCGCACCCTCACCCGCAACGCGCGGCGGCTCGCCCTGGGCACGGTGCTGATCAGCCTGCACCAGGTGTGCGAGTCCCTCGTCCCGATCTTCATCGGCGCCATCGTCGACCAGGCGATCGCCCCGGCCGACCCGTACGCGCTCGCGGCGTGGCTGGCCGGGCTCGCCGCCCTGTTCCTCGCGCTCACCTCGGTGTGGCGGTTCGGCGCCCGGTTCCTGATGCGCGCGATCGCGCAGGAGGCGCACCTGCTGCGCCTCGAGGTGGCGGCGAAGGCGACCGACCCGCGCGGCATCCGCACCGAGCTGCGCACCGGTGACCTGCTCACCATCGCGGGCACCGACGCGACGAACACCTCCTACCTGCTCGACTACGTGCCGCGCATCGCCGGGGCGATCACCGCCACCACGGTGAGCGCCGTCGCCCTCCTCGTCATCGACGTGCCGCTCGGGCTCGCCGTACTCGTCGGCACCCCGCTCGTGCTCGCCGCGCTCCAGGCGGGTACCCCCCGCATCACCCGGCGGGTCGCCGAGCAGCAGGAGCTCGCGGGCAAGGCCGCCTCGCTCGCCACCGACCTGGTGAGCGGCCTGCGCCCGCTGCGCGGCATCGGCGCCGAGGCCGCCGCGGCCCGCCGGTACCGGGCGGCCAACCGCGAGTCGATGCTCGCCATGATCCGCGCCGCCCGCGCCCAGGGCGGGTACCTCGCGGCGAGCACGGCGAGCGGCGCCCTGCTCGCCTGCGGGGTGGCCGTCCTCGCCGGCTGGTTCGCGCTCGACGGGCGGATCACGGTCGGCGCGTTCATCACCGTCATCGGCCTCGCCCAGTTCCTCATGGAGCCGATGACCACGCTCGCCATGCTGCCGAGCTGGGTCGCCGAGGCCCGCGCCTCGGCCGACCGGGTGGCGAAGGTGCTCGCCGCCGATCCGCTGCTCCCCGACGGCCCGGAGACCCCGCGGCGGCACGCGCCCGGGCTCGTGCTGCGCTCGGTCCGGTACGGCACGCTCGACGGCGTCGACCTCGAGGTGCGGCCCGGCGAGTTCGTCGGCGTGGTCGCCCACCGGGCCGCCGACGGCGAGTCCCTGGTACGGCTGCTCGCCGCCGAGGCGGGCCCCGAGGAGTACGCGGGCGAGGTCCTCGTGGGCGGGGCCGCGCTCGCCCGCACCCACCCGGCGCGGCTGCGCGAGATCCTGCTCGTGGAGCCCCACCACACCGACCTGTTCTCCGGAACGCTCATGGCGAACATCACCGCGGGCGTGCCCGCCGCCGTGGGCTCCGCGCCCCGGCCCGCCGCAGCGCCGTCCACCGGGCCGCTCGGCGGCGACCCCGAGGCCGCGGAGCGGAACGACGCGCTCGCGGACGTGCTCGCCGCGTCGGCCGCCGACCAGGTCGTCACGGCCCACCCGGACGGCCTCGAGCACGTGATCGCCGAGCGCGGCGCCGGGCTGTCCGGCGGTCAGCGGCAGCGGGTCGCGCTCGCCCGCGCCCTGCTCGCCCGGCCGCCGATCCTCGTGCTGCACGACCCGACCACGGCGGTGGACTCGGTGACCGAGCACGCGATCGCGGGCGGCATCCGTGCGCTGCGGCACGCGCCCGGGGACGGCTCGCCGTACACGACGGTGGTGGTGACGAGCAGCCCGGCGATGCTCGCGGTGACCGACCGGGTGGTCGTGCTCGACGGCGGCCGGGTGGTCGCCGACGGGCCGCACCACGAGCTCGTCGCGGCCGACGCGGACTACCGGCGGGCGGTGCTGCGATGAGCGCGGGCGTCTCCCCCACCGGGCCGGACCGGCTGCTGCCGATCGCGGAGCCGCGGCGCGCCTGGGCGTGGCTGTGGGCCGAGCTGCGCGCCCGCTGGGCGCTCGCGGGCGCGGCGCTGCTCGTCGGGGTGCTCGGCGCGGCGGCGTCGGTGGTGCCGGTGTACGCGCTGGGCGTGCTCGTCGACCGGGTGCGCGAGCACGCGCCCACCTCGGCGCTGGCCGCGATCGCCGTGGTGATCGTCGTCGCCGCGGTGGCGGGCGGGATCGCCACCGGGGTCTCGGCGTACCTCATCGGCCGGCTCGGGGCCGGGATCCTCGCGGTGCTGCGGGAGCGCACGGTCGCCCGCGCGCTGCGGCTGCCCGTCACCACCCTGGAGTGGGCCGGGCGGGGCGACCTGCTCTCCCGGGTCGGCTCGGACACCGCGGCGATCGGCCGGGCGATCGGCGAGGCGATCCCGATGGTCGTCTCGGCGCTGCTGCTCGGCGCGCTGAGCCTAGCCGCGATGGCCGGGATCGACTGGCGGCTCGGCCTCGCCGGGGCGGTCGCCGTACCGCTGTACGTGCTGGCGCTGCGCTGGTACCTGCCGCGGGCCGCGCCCGAGTACGCCCGGCAGCGGCGGGCGGCGGCCGAGGCCTCGCAGCGGCTCGTGGAGACCGTGCAGGGGGCGCGCACGGTGCGCGCCTACCGCATGGAGGAGCGGCGGCTGGCGGAGATCGGCACCGCCTCCGGGCTCGCCCGGGACATCGAGGTCGCGGTGTTCGTGCTGGTCACCCGGTTCACCGGGCGGGTGAACCGGGCGGAGTTCCTCGGGCTCGCCGCGATCCTCACGGTCGGGTTCCTGCTCGTCCGGGGCGGCGCGGTGACCGTGGGTGAGACGGCCGCGGCGGCGGTGCTGTTCCACCGGCTGTTCAACCCGATCACCATGCTGCTGTTCACGTTCGACGAGATGCAGGCCGCGGGCGCGAGCCTCGCCCGGCTCGTCGGGATCATCACGTTGCCGGACGACGCGCCCGCCGGCGCGGCGGACCGCCGTACCCCGGCCGACGCCTCGCTCGAGCTGCGCGACGTGCGCTTCAGCTACGACGGCGTCACGCCGGTGCTCGGCGGGGTGAGCCTGCGCGTCGAGCCGGGCAGCCGGGTCGCGCTCGTCGGCTCGACGGGCGCGGGCAAGACGACGCTCGCCGCGATCGCCGCCGGCATCCTCACCCCCGGCTCCGGTACGGCGCTCGTCGGCGGGGTGCCGGTGCACGAGCTGCCGCCGGAGCGGCTGCGCGCCCACGTCGCGATCCTCACCCAGGAGACCCACGTCTTCGCCGGGCCGCTCATCGAGGACCTGCGGCTCGCCAAGCCGGACGCCACGCCGGAGGAGATCGGCGCGGCGCTGGAGCGGGTCGGCGCGGCCGAGTGGGTGCGCGACCTGCCCGACGGCCTCGACACGGTGATCGGCGAGGGTGGCCACGAGCTCACCGCCGCCCAGGCCCAGCAGCTCGCGCTCGCCCGGCTCGTGCTCGTGGATCCCCCGATCGCGATCCTCGACGAGGCCACGGCCGAGGCGGGCAGCCTCGGCGCCCGCGTGCTGGAGCGGGCGGCCGCGGCGGCGACCGAGGGGCGTACCACGCTGGTCGTCGCCCACCGGCTCACCCAGGCCGCCTCGGCCGACCGCGTCGTGGTGCTGGAGGGCGGCCGGATCGTCGAGGAGGGGCCGCACGACGAGCTCGTCGCGGCGGGCGGCCGCTACGCGGAGCTGTGGCGTTCCTGGGAGGCACGCCCCCGCTCGGAGGTGACCGACCCGGGTTCGGCGCCGGCCGCGTCGACGCCGGGCGGGTGACGGCGGGCGGCGGATGCGTCACCGGGCCGGGGCGGCCTCGCCGCTTCGGGCCGTCCGCGTGGTGCGCACGGCGAATGGGAACGACATTCGGGTAACGAAAACGGGTCCCGGATCGCTTCAGGTCCGCCGCCGACGCCGCCGGTCTCGGCGATCATGGAATTTCCCCGGGACGCGGGCGATATTGCGTCGCGAAATCGGTGGAATTTCGGCGGATTTTCCATCGATCGCGGTTTCGAGGGGCCACAGGGAATCGGCGGAGAGGTACGATCGACATGGTGACCATGTAGTGACGACTGATGTGACCGTTCCGGACTTTCGCGGACTTCAGGCGCTGAACGCCTGGTTGATGGGTCACGATGTAGGGGTGTTGTTGCAGGGGCCCGATCCCGACGGTCCCGATCCGCTGCTGCACGGCATGGTGATCGCCCAGTATCCGGGGCCGGGCGCCCGCGTGGCCCGCTGGTCTCCGGTGACCGTGTGGACGAGACCCGTCCCGCCCGGCGACGGCAGCGGGGTGCGCGAGCCCCGCGATCCGACGCCTCCGCTTCGCACTCTGAGCACCTGGCGCGACGAATCCACCACGGAAAACTGACGCTCGCCCCTGCGCCGGAATTCGTGATCGACGGTTCACGGCTCTCGTGACCGTGCCATAACCGTCCGGATCGTCATCCGCATGCCGGCGCGTCATCTCGCGTGCGGCGACGACCTCGGCGAGACCGTGACCGCGCCCGGCGTGGCGGACGCCGCCCTGCTCGACGACGTGGTCGCCGCCGGCCCGGCCGCGTCCGGCGGGCGGCTCCGGGCTCCGCCCCGCCCGGGGTGTCGTCGGCAGGCCGACCCGTGACCAAGAGGTCCCGGTTCCAGGGACCACCGCGCCGGAATCCCATCACCGAGGGACCGGCTTCGCCGTACGCGACGAGCGCGCCAGGAGGGGGCACCTCGGGTCGGGCAAGCGTCTCGGGGGTCATAAGCTACGGGGTGGCCTTGTCAGGATCCTTGCCCTGACCGCCTTCGCGGGGCCGCCGACCGGCTCCCGGAGATGGCCGGGACCTTACCTGACGCGAGGCCGGTACGACCGGAGCCCACCGGGTGGCCGGACGCCCGCGGCGCCGACACATCCCATGGAGGTCATCAGATGCAGCGTGTCCTGCTCGGCGGCAAGATCCACCGGGCGACCGTGACCCAGGCGGATCTGCACTACGTGGGGTCGATCACCATCGACCGCACCCTCATGGAGGCCGCCGACATCGTCGAGAACGAGCAGGTCCATGTGGTGGACATCGACAACGGCGCGCGGCTGACGACCTACGTGATCGAGGGCCCGGCCGGGTCCGGCGTGATCGGCATCAACGGGGCCGCGGCGCGGCTCGTCTCCCCCGGCGACAAGGTCATCATCATGTCGTTCAAGCAGGTCGACGAGGACGAGGTGAAGACGCACGTGCCCCGCGTCGTCCACGTCGACGAGCACAACCGGATCATCGAGATCGGCGACGACGCGGCGGCCCCCGTCCCCGGGGCGGCCGGCCAGCGCAGCGGCCGTACCGCCGAGGGCGGGGCCTGACGAGGGACGACGTCACCCCGGCCGCCCGTTCGCGCCCGCGCCCGGCGGGCGCCGCGTCCTTGGACGGGCCGGGGCGACGCCGGAGGTCCGGGCGGGATCACGGCGATCCGCGCCCGGTCGCACGCGGCTACGCGGGCGCGAAGGTGAGGCACTCGGCGGCCTCGTGGTTGGGGCCGACCTCGATGCCCGGGGCCTGGCACTCGAACCGGGAGTTGTGCCGGCACGCGGCCATCTTGCACGCGCCCACCTTCCCCGTCACGTCGGGGTCGCCGCCCTCGGTGGGGGCGGTGAAGAAGGTGTCGCACATGGCGAGCCGGGCGTCCCCGACCGTGATGGCCAGCGCGTGGCAGGCCCGGTCGCGGTTGTAGACGCAGGACTCCACCTGGCATGCGTTCACCACGGGCATTTCCATGGGTGATCTCCTTGGCGTACGGCGGGCCCCGGCGGCGTGTGCGCGCGGCCGGGGCCGGAGGGGCACGGACGGTTCCGCAGACCACTTACCGTGCCCGCCTCCACGTCATGCTCCGCCGTACCCCAACCCTCCGTCGGCCGAGGGTCAGCCGCCGGCAAGCGGCCTCAGGCCACGGTGCCGAGGGCGGCGCGGAGCGCCTCGCGGGAGAGCCGGTCCGCGTGCCGGGTGGTCTCGGGCAGGCGGTAGGCCGGGGCGAGCCGCAGCGTGAGATCGGTGGCCGCGGCGAGGGAGACGCGGTGGCCGACCGAGACGAACACCGGCTTGACCTCGGTCTGGGTGCGCAGCGCCCGGCCGACGACCTCGCCCGCGTCCCGCACCGGCGACCAGGCGCCGCGCTCCGGCGCGGGATCGGCATGCTCGCCGACGAGCGACTGCTTGGCCACGCCGATCGACGGCAGGTCGGTGAGCACCCCCAGGTGGCAGGCGAGCCCGAAGCGCCGCGGGTGGGCGACGCCCTGGCCGTCGCAGACAAGCAGGTCGGGGGTGACGGTGAGGCGTTCGAGCGCGGTGACGAGGGTGGGCAGCTCGCGGAACGCGAACAGCCCCGGCACGTAGGGGAACGCCGCCCGCCCCACCGCGGTGGCGCTCTCCACCACCTCGAGGGTGGCCGCGTCGAGCACGACCACCGCGGCGGCGAGCCGCTCGTCGTCCTTGGCGTACGCGACGTCGAGCCCGGCCACGAGGCGGGGCCGGGGCGGGGGCGCGTCGTCCGGCTCGACCCGGACCCGTGGCCGCAGCCGGTCCTGGATCGCCTCGGCCTCGGCCTGATCCGCCGGCCACCGGTGCGGCACCGCCACCCGCATCGCGTCGCCACCCTTCGCTTCCGGACCCGTCGGTACGGCCCCGCCCGGCGGCCCCGCCCGCCGAGGGGACGGGCCGCCGGGACGGGCCGTTCCGGATCATCTCACGCGGGCCTCACGCGAGCAGGGTCTCGCCGATCCACCCGCCCTCGCGGCAGCCGGGCGGGATGGCGAACACGGCCGAGCCGATCGGCGTGGTCCAGTCGTTGAGCAGGTCGGCCTCGGCGAGGCGGCGCTGGATGGGGAGGAACTGCCGCTCGATGTCCGCCTGGTAGGAGGCGAACAGCAGGCCGCTGTCGGCGACGCCGTCCGCCGACAGCCCGTCGTCGTAGTTGTACGCCCGCCGGAAGATGCGCAGCGCCGGGTCGGCCACGTGCGCCCGGCGGATGTGCGCGTACTCGCCGATCACCGGCAGCCCGGCCGGGGTCGTCTTCTCGAAGTCGGGCTCGTCGTGCTCGGCGTTGCCGGTGAGCGGGGCGCCGTCGGAGAGCCGCCGCCCGATGGTGAACTCCCGGGCCACCGGGTCCACCTTGTCCCAGGTCTCCAGCTCCATGCGGATCCGGCGCAGCACGAGCGTGGTGCCGCCGCGGAACCACTCGGGGCCGTCGGAGACCCACACGGCCTTGTCGAACTCCGGCGTGCCGGGCCTGGGGTTCACCGTGCCGTCGAGCTGGCCCATGAGGTTGCGCTGGGTGAGCGTGGCCGCCTGCACGTGCGGCGGCCGGCGGAACCCGCGCTGGATCCAGCGCACCTTGCCGAACGACCGGGCGTCCTTCACGGTCATGCGCAGCGCGTGGGCGAGGGTGACCGCGTCGTCGGAGCAGATCTGGATGAGCAGGTCGCCGCCGCTCCACCGCTTCTCGAGCCGGTCGATCGAGAACTTCGGCAGCTCCTTGACCGAGGCGGGGCGCTGCTCCTCCAGGCCGGCCTTCGCGAACAGCCCCGGGCCGAACCCGAAGGTGATGGTGAGCCGGGCCGGGAACTCGGCGAGGTGCGGCTCGGTGTCGGCGAGCGCGCCGGTGCCCGAGGTGAGCCGCCGCGCGTCGTCGGTGAGCAGCCGCATCATGCGGCCCATCGCCTCGCGGTCCACCCCGGACTTCAGGTCGAACGCGACGAACGCCGCGTACGTCTGCGGCAGCGTCGCCACCCCGGCCTGGTGCTCGCCGTGGAACGGCTCGACCGTCTTGCCGGTGGGGACGTCCGGCTGGGCGTCCGGCCGCCGGGCGGCCGCGGCGGACGTGGTCTGGGCCGCCTTGCCGGGGGAACACGCGGCGAGCGCCCCCACCGCCGCGGTGACCGCGCCGCCGGTGAGCAGGTTCCTGCGCGTCAGTCGTTGCTCATGCATGGCCGCGCCTCAGTGCTTGTCCGCTTCCGCCTCGTCCCCGTGGCCCTTGTCGCCGCCGGACCCGCCGTCGTGGGACTCGTCGCCGTGGTACTTCTCGTCGCCGCCGGCGAAGTCCTTCGCCACCGCGGTGAACTCGACCGTCGAGCCGTCGGACAGGGTGAGCGTGAAGGCCACCTCGTCGCCGGGCCGTACCTGGCCGGTGAGCTCCATGAGCATGAGGTGGTCGCCGCCGGGCTGCAGCGTGTGGCTGCCCCGGGCCGGGATGACGAAGCCGCCCTCCTTCTGCTGCATCGCCATCTCGCCGTCCTTCTCCACGACCTCGTGCAGCTCCACCCGGGCCGCGGCGGGCGAGCTCGCCGACACGACGGTGAGCTGGGCGTCGGTGTTGTTGACGAGGGTCGCGAAGGCCGAGGTCATGCCCTTGTCCGCGGCCTTCACCCAGGGGTCGGTCACGGTCAGCGCGGCCGCGGGGCTCGCGGCCGGGGTCTGTGCCGCGGACGAGCCGGCCGCGGCCGGGCTCGCGGACGCCGACGTCGAGCCGCCCGTGTCGGAGGACCCGCACGCGGCGAGGCCGAAGGGGAGCAGGAGCGCGAGCGCGCCGGAGACGACGATGCGACGAGAGAACATGTGTGCCGCCTTCTTCTGACTGTCGGAGGTTTCGGGGACGAACGCTGTGCCCGCCGAGCCCACCTGGCGCGGCGGTGCGGGCGAACGGCCGCCTCGCGCGTGACCGTCAGGCTCCGCGGCCCCGGCGTCGCGCAGGCGCGCGACGCTCGCGGGTGGCGGAGGGGCGGATGGGCGTGCCGGACCGGCCGGGCCGTACCGGGACGGGCGTCGCGGGCGCGCCGGCCTGGCGTGTCACCGGTCCGTCCGGACGCCGGCAGCGGTCGGGCTCGGCCACGCCGGTTCCTGCGGGTTGCCGGGCGTGCGGAACAGGGCGCGCCGAAGGACCGCCGTCAGGGCGGGCATCCGCGGGCAGAAGGGGTCACCGGTGCCCGTTGGAACGGTTCCGGGCGGCGTCGGCGCGCCGCCGTACCGGCACCCGTGGGCGTACGGCGCGGTGTGCACCCGGGCCGCCTGGCGTGGCGGATCCGGTCACGCGGCGGAGGCGGCGGGCAGGAACGGCGGGCCGCGCCAGCTGATCACATGGCGCGGCGGCGCCTGGTGACGCGGCCGCTCCCGGTCCACCCGTACCGGCACCGGGGACGCGAAGTTCGGCACCGAGGGCCCGGTCAGCAGCCGGATCAGCCGTACGGCGAGCCCGCGCAGCAGCCGCCACAACGCGGCCTCGCCGCGCGCGAGCCAGACCGCTGTGAGCCCGGCCGCCCACGCGTGGGCGATCAGCATCCCCAGGGTCGGGGTGCACTCGTCCTGCAGGGGCGCGATCGGGGTCCCGTCCGCCGCCATGGCCGGCCACGTCGAGAACAGCAGGTGCAGCACGACCTGCACCGCGCCGAGCAGCGGCATGATCGTGCGGAGGGTGCGCTCCCGGCCGGACAGCGGCATCGCGGCCGCGAACCCCACCGCCAGGCCGACGCCCACACCCCGCCAGGTGACCGCTCCGCCGGCGAACAGGTGCGCACCCAGCGCCAGCCCGAGGCACACCACCGCGAACGCGGTGGCCCGAGCGAGACGGAACGTCAGGGCGGCGGGAGACATCGCATCGCCATCATGACACGCGCCCACGCCGGTCCCCCGCCCGGCCGGGAAACTCGGCCCGCCCCGCGCCACCCCGCGGGCCGCCACGGCCGTGCCGTACCGCTGATTCTCCACGTTGCGCATCGCGACACGCGGTCGCCACCGGGTCGCCTATCCCGGCGATCGGCCGGCCGGACCGTGCGCACCCCCGAGGAGGCCGCCGAGGACGCCCTGCGCTACATGCGCGCGGTGAACAGGGCGCGCAAGGCGCTGCCGGGGCTCACCGTCCGGTACGAGGACCTCACCGCGAACCCGGAGGCCGAGGCGAAGCGGATCTGCGAGTTCCTCGGCGTGCCGTACGAGCCGGGCATGCTCGAGTACGGCATGCCGGACGTGATCGTCAAGGGTCTCGGCGACTGGAAGGAGAAGATCCGCGCGGGCAAGGTGCTGCCCGGCCGCGAGCTGCCCAAGCCCGACGAGATCCCCGAGCTGCTCCGTCCCATGTGCGTGACCTGGGGCTACCTCCCGAAGGAGAAGGGCGAGCCCGCCGCGAAGAGCGCCGAGAAGAGTGTCGAGAAGAACGCCGAGACGACCACGGACGAGAGCACGGACAAGCCCGAGCAGGAGACGCCCGCCTAGCCATGCCTCCCGGCCCCGGTTCCGGCCGCGGCAGGGGAACGCGTCCGCGGCCCGCGTCCCGCTCCCGACGCCGGTGCGGCCCCGGTCTGAGCGCCGCCCCGGTGGGCAGGTGGACGAGGCGGGCATGCGCCTGAGCGAAGGTGATCGACGGTGAGAATCCGGTACCTCCTCCTCCACGCCTACGGGATGGGCGGCACCATCCGCACGGTGTTCAACCAGGCGAGCGCGATGGCGGCGGCCGGTCACGACGTGGAGATCGTCAGCGTGGTGCGGCGCCGTACCAAGCCGCAGTTCCCCCTCGACCCGAGGGTGCGGATCAGCACGCTGGTGGACCAGCGTGACGGGTACGGCCCGGACAGCCTGTTCGGCCGGATCCGCCGCAAGCTGCGCGGCCGGGTGGTGCCGAGCGACGAGTTCGCCGCCCGCTACTTCACCGAAAGGGTGGAACGCGCCACCATCGACGCGGTCGCGAGCCTCGACGACGGCATCCTCGTCACCACCCGCCCGGCGCTGAACATCATCGGCGCCCGGTTCGCCCCGCGTCACGTCGTACACGTGGCGCAGGAGCACATGAACCTCGCCACGCACAAGCCGGACACCAAGCAGCAGATCATCAAGTACTACCCGCGCTGCGACGCGGTCGTCGTGCTCACCAACACCGACCGCGAGGAGTACCGCAAGGTGCTCCCCGGCACCCGGATCGAGCGCATCCCCAACGCCACGCCGCTCGCCGGCCGCAAGCCCTGCGACCCGGACAGCAAGATCGTCATCGCCGCCGGGCGGCTGTACAAGCAGAAGGGCTTCGACCTGCTCATCCCCGCCTTCGCCCAGGTCGTCGCGGCCCACCCCGACTGGCGGCTGCGCATCTTCGGCACCGGCCCGCGGCAGCAGCGGCTCCAGGAGCAGATCGACGAGCTCGGCCTCACCGAGCACGTCACGCTCATGGGCCGCAGCGACACCTTCGACGAGGAGTTGGCCAAGTCCTCGATGTTCGTGCTCAGCTCCCGCTTCGAGGGCCTCCCCATGGTCATGATCGAGGCCATGGCCCACGGCCTGCCCGTGGTGAGCTTCGACTGCCCCACCGGCCCCGCCGACGTGATCACCCACGAGAAGGACGGCCTGCTCGTCCCGCCCCGCGACATCGACGCCCTCGCCCAGGCCATGATCCGCGCCATCGAGGACCCCGATCTCCGCCACCGCCTCGGCACCGCCGCCCGCGAAACCGTCCGGGCGTACACCCCCGAGGTCGTCATGCCCCAGTGGGAGTCCCTCTTCGCCGATCTCCTCACCACCAAGGGCGCCGTCGCCCCGGTGCGCTGACCGCCACGCACGCGACGCGGCGGGGCATCGGCTCTCGACCCTTCCGGAGGCTACGGATGAGCGACTCCCAGGTCCGCGACGCGGTACGGCAGAGCTCGCCGTACGCGCTGGTCGCCGCGTTGGAGCGGTCCTCGCGGACCGAGCTGGAGGCGCTGGCGCAGCAGATCGCGGTGCTGAGCAGGCTGGTGCGGACGAAGTACCGGCTCATCCAGGCGGGGGTGTGGACGCTGGCGGTGGCGACCGCGGCGCTGGTGGCCTCGCCGTTCCTCGCGTGATCGCAGCCGACTTGACCTTCGATCTAACATGAGTCAAGATCGGATTGCAAAAAACGTGACGGCGGCGGTGCCGCACCGCGGCCGTGCGAGCACCGGGGTGCGCGCGAGCGCGGTCGCCGCACCCCGGTCTTTGCCGTGAGAGCGCTCTCAGCGTACCCGAATGCTACGCGCAGGTAACACGAATTGTTATTTTCACACACCTTGACTGTGCGAAAAGCGACATCGACGCTGTGCTGAGAGCGCTCTCTTCTTGATCGGTCCCATCGCACCCTTGGAGGGTCCATGGGTAGCTCGCACGCACGGCGCCCGGTACCCGCCCCAGGCCGGCGCCGCCTGCGCCCCCTCTTCCGTGCCCGCCTGCTCGCGACCGCGGCCGGGGTCGCGCTGCTCGGCGGCACCGTGGCGATCACCCCCGCCGCCGCGGCCACGACGCCGCCGGGGCCGAGCCCGGTCACCGCCGGGCCGGGCCCGGCGCCGGTCGGCGGCCCTCACCCGCCGCAGGGCCCGGTCGCCTGCACGCAGATCCCGAAGAACCTGCCGAAGCTGCGGGACTGGCCGAAGGTGAACAGCCGGTTCCGCAAGGACCCGGCGGACGAGAAGCGCATCGACGAGCTCCTCAAGAAGATGACGCTTGAGGAGAAGGTCGGGCAGATGACCCAGCCGGAGATCTCCGCCATCACCCCCGAGGAGGTGAGGCAGTACCACATCGGGTCGGTGCTCAACGGCGGAGGCTCCTGGCCGAACCGGAACAAGCACGCCTCGCCGCAGGAGTGGCTCGCCCTCGCCGACGCGTACTGGGAGGCGTCGAAGAGCACCCGGCTGAAGATCCCGATCATCTGGGGCACCGACGCGGTGCACGGCCACAACAACGTGTTCGGCGCGACGCTGTTCCCGCACAACATCGGCCTCGGCGCCGCGCAGGACCCCTGCCTGGTGCGCAAGGTCGCCCAGGCGACCGCGCTGCAGGTACGGGTGACCGGCCTCGACTGGACGTTCGCCCCGACCGTCGCGGTGCCCCGCGACGACCGGTGGGGCCGCACCTACGAGGGCTACTCCGAGGACCCGCGGATCACCCGCGCGTACGCGACCGAGGCCGTGCTCGGCCTGCAGGGCACCGGCGACCGCCGCATCGACAAGGCCGGCGTGATCGCCACCGCCAAGCACTTCATCGGCGACGGCGGTACCGACAAGGGCGTCGACCAGGGCGTGAACATGTCCTCCGAGGCCGAGATGATCAACATCCACGGCCAGGGCTACTACGGCGCGATCGCCGCCGGCGCCCAGACCGTGATGGCCTCGTTCAACAGCTGGACCAACGAGGAGCTCGGGATCACCGAGGGCAAGATCCACGGCAGTGAGAAGGTCCTCACCCGGATCCTCAAGCAGAAGATCGGCTTCGACGGGTTCGTCGTCTCCGACTGGAACGGCATCGGCCAGGTACCGGGCTGCACGAACGCGAGCTGCCCGCAGGCGATCAAGGCCGGCATCGACATGGTGATGGTGCCGAACGACTGGAAGGCGTTCATCACCAACACCGTCGCCCAGGTCCGGTCCGGCGAGATCCCGATGTCCCGGATCGACGACGCGGTACGCCGCATCCTCCGCGTCAAGCTGCGCGCCGGCCTGTTCGAGGCGCCCAAGCCGTCCGCCCGGTACGCCGCGGGCAAGGCCGACCTGCTCAAGGCCCGCGAGCTCGCCCGCGAGGCGGTACGGCGGTCGCAGGTGCTGCTGAAGAACAACAACAAGGTGCTGCCGCTGTCGCCGCGGTCGAAGGTGCTCGTGGTCGGCAAGAGCGCGAACAGCATGCAGAACCAGACCGGCGGCTGGTCGCTCACCTGGCAGGGCACCGGCAACACCAACGAGGACTTCCCGGTCGGCCAGACCATCCTCGACGGCCTGCGCGAGGTGCTCGGCCCGCAGAACGTCACCTTCAACGAGACCGCCGACAACGTCGACGTCCGCGCCTACGACGCGGTGATCGCGGTGATCGGCGAGACGCCGTACGCCGAGGGCGTCGGCGACCTGTCCCGGCGCACCCTGGAGGCGGCGCGGCTCTACCCGGGCGACCTTGCCGTGCTCGACAAGGTGAGCGGCAAGGGCACCCCGGTGATCACGGTGTACGTGACCGGCCGCCCGCTCTACGTCAACAAGGAGCTCAACCGCTCGGACGCGTTCGTGGTCGCGTGGCTGCCCGGCACCGAGGGCGGCGGCGTCGCCGACCTGCTCGTCCGCGGCCGCAACAGCGGCCCCGGCTACACCGGCAAGCTGCCGTACTCCTGGCCGAAGGGCCCCTGCCAGACCCCGCTCAACGCGGGCGACAAGGGCTACGACCCGCTCTTCCCGCTCGGGTACGGCCTGCGGTACGGCCAGGCGACCAAGATCGGCAAGCTCGACGAGACCACGGCCGAGCTGCCGTGCGGCGCCACGGGCGGCGGCGGCACCGCCACCGAGCCCCTGGAGATCTTCAACCGCACCGACGTCGACCCGTACCGCGGCTACATCGGCTCGGCCGAGAACTGGAGCGGCACCGAGATCGGCCCCGACCTCACCGCGTCGCACAGCGAGATCAGCGTCGAGCCGTCGGACGTGAACGTGCAGCAGGACGCGCTGCGCGCCACCTGGAACGGCACCGGGCCCGCGCAGATCTACATGCAGGACCCGGCCGGCGGCAGTGACCTGCGCGGCTACCTGAACGCGAACGGCGCGCTGGTCTTCGACACGATCGTGCACCAGCCGCCCGCCGCCCGCACGGTGATCAGCGTGCACTGCGTCTGGCCGTGCGGCGCCGAGGTGGTGGCGACGAACCTGTTCCAGAACCTGCCGGTGGGCGAGAAGGCCACGGTGAAGATCCCGATCGCCTGCTTCGCCTCGCTCGGCCTCGACCTGGAGAACGTCAACACGCCGTTCCTCGTCTACACCGAGGGCGCCTTCTCCGCCTCCTTCGCCAACGTCCGCTGGGTCCCGCAGGCGGCGAACGACCCCGACGCCCGCTCCTGCGAGAGCCTGACCTGACCCGCGGACCCCGTCACGGACACGGCCCCCGGATCCGCCGGATTCGGGGGCCGTTCCCCTGCCGGGACGTTCGCCGGACGTCCCCGCTCGGATCGGATGATGACCGAATCCGACCGATTCGGAGCGGTCGAGGTCTCAGGGGGTGGCGAGCCCGGGGTCCGCGGTGGCCATCCCGGCCGCCCGGGCGGGGGCGGACGCGCCGGAGGGGCCGGTGGCGGGTACGGCGGCGATCGCCTCGACGATGCGCTGCTCGGTGATGGCGAGGCCGGTGAGCTCGCCGACCACGGCGCCGTCGCGCAGCACGACGACGCGGTCGCAGTTGTCCGCGAGCTCGCGCGGGTCGTTCGAGATGAGCAGTACGGCGAGCCCGTCGACGGCGAGGTCGTCGATGAGCGAGCGCAGGTCGGCCTTGGCGGCGACGTCGACGCCGCGGGTGGGCTCGTCGAGCAGCAGCACCCGGGGGCGCATGGCGAGCCAGCGGGCGAGCAGCACCTTCTGCTGGTTGCCGCCGGACAGCTCGGCCACCCGCTGCCGGGGCGAGGTGGCCTTGATGTGCAGCCGGTCCATGAGGTCGGCGACCAGTTCGTCCACCCGGGTGTCGGAGACGATCCCGGCGCGGGACAGCCGGGACAGCGCGGCGAGCGCGATGTTGTCCCGCACCGACAGGGTCGGCACGATGCCCTCGGTGCGGCGGTCCTTGGGCACGAGGCTGATGCCCGCGCGGATCGCGGTGCGGATCGACCACTTGCGCCGCGGCGCGCCCGCCACGGTGACCTGGCCCGCGTCGACCGGCAGCGCCCCGGCGATCGCCCGGGCGGTCGCGCTGCGCCCGGCACCGAGCAGGCCGCCGAGGCCGAGCACCTCGCCGGGGCGCAGCGCGAGCGACACCCCGGAGAGCACGCGGCGCCGGGTGAGCCCGGTGGCGGTGAGCACCGGCTCGTCGCCGGGCTCGTCCGCGGGCGTCTCGTCGGCCGGATCCGCCACGGCCGGGCCGGTCCTGGCGGGCCGGTACGGCCGGCCGAGCATGAGCGAGACGAGCCGCACCTGGTCGATCGCGGCGAGCGGCCCGGTGCGCACCACCCGGCCGTCGCGCAGCACGGTGACCCGGTCGCCCACCCGGTAGAGCTCGTCGAGCCGGTGGCTGACGTAGACGATCGCCCGGCCCTCCGCGCGCAGCCGGTCGACCACGGCGAACAGCGTGTCGAGCTCGGCCGGTTCGAGCGCGGCGCCGGGCTCGTCGAGCACGATCACGCGGGCCCCGGTGGACACCGCGCGGGCGATCGCGACGAGCTGCCGCGCGCCGGGGCCGAGCGAGCCGAGCGGGCGGCGCACGTCGACGTGCAGGCCGTACCCGGCGAGGGTCTCGGCGGCGAGGTCGTGCATCCGGGAGAAGTCGATGAGCCCGAAGCGGCGGGGCTCACGGCCGAGGAACAGGTTGCGCGCCACGCTCATCACCGGGACGAGGTTGCCCTCCTGGTGCACCGCGCCGATCCCGGCGCGCAGCGCGTCGAGCGGGGTGGCGAAGCGTACCGGGCGGCCGTCGACCCGCAGCTCGCCGCGGTCGGGGCGGCACACCCCGGACAGCACCTTCACCAGCGTGGACTTGCCGGCCCCGTTGCCGCCGACGATCGTGTGCACCTCGCCGGCCCGCACGGCGAGGGAGACGTGGTCGAGCGCCCGGACCTCCCCGAAGGACTTCAGGACGCCCACGGCTTCGAGCAGGTTGGCGGCCACAGGCTCCCTCCTCACCCCGAGGAGACGTTCCCTCGTGATCGATCGTGTGCCCGCCCGGTAACAGGAACGTAATGAAACGGAACTGTTACGGTTACAAAGGATCAGATTCGATCAGAGTCGAGCGACGTGCAGTCGCACGCCCCGCCCGGCGAGCTCGTCGAGCACCTCGGCGGGCGCGTTCTCGTCGGTGACGAGGTGGTCGATGCGCTCGGCGGGGACGGTCTGCACCATCGTGTCCACGCCGATCTTGGTGTGGTCGGCGAGCACGACGACCTCCTCGGCCGCCGCGGCGAGCGCCCGGTCCACGCTCGCGACCTGCATGTTCGGGGTGGACAGGCCGCGCTCGGCGGTGAGCCCGTTGCCGGACAGGAAGGCCCGCCGTACCCGGAGCCCGGCGAGCGAGGCCTCGGCGGCGCTGCCGACCAGGGCGAGGATCGAGCCGCGCAGCGTGCCGCCGGTGAGCACCACCTCGATGCGCGGGTACGCGGCGAGCGCCTGGGCCACCGGGAGCGAGTTGGTGACCACGGCGAGCTCGGAGAACCGGCCGAGGCGGGCGGCGAACGCCTGGGTGGTGGTGCCCGGGCCGACCACGATCGCGTCGCCGTCCTCGACCAGGGAGGCGGCCAGGTCCGCGATGGCGAGCTTCTCGGCCGAGGCGACCTGGGCCTTCTGCGCGTGGGTGGGCTCGCGGGTGAGGTCGCCGGGGAGGGTGGCCCCGCCGTGGTGCCGGTTGAGCAGGCCCTCGGCGGCGAGCGCCTTCAGGTCGCGGCGGACCGTGACCTCGGAGGAGCGCACGGCCTGCGCCAGCTCCCGCAGCGACAGCGCCCCGTTGGCGCGCAGCAGCTCGAGGATGCGCTGCCTGCGCTCGGCCGCGAACACGGGGCGGCGTGCCTCGCCCGGGACCTGCGGGTCGCTCACCATGCCTACTCCGGCGTCACCCTCGGGCCGGCCACCGGCCTCACCTGACGTCTCCGGCCGGCCCGTGCCGACGTCCCCGCCGCCCCCGGCGGGGACCTGACCACTACCGATCATAGTCGGTCGGCCACAGCCGGGAGCACCCCGCGAAGGTTGAACGAATGTGAACGTTTTCGATCGAAAGTGTTGACTCTTTCGATCACGCGGTGCTTTCTTTAGGGCACGGGCTCCCGAGAGAGGACGTCGTGCGATGAGCACCACTCGTGGAAGGACAACCCTCAAGCACCCCCTCCTGCTCCTGCTCGCGGCCCTCTGCACGCTCGCGGCGCAGTTCGCCGTGCCGACGCCGGCGGCCGCGGAGGCCGCGGACGGCCGCCCCGGGCTGCGCGGCGACTACTACACGAGCACGGGGCCGGGCCGGTTCGACTTCGGCGAGCTGAAGGCGACCGTCGTCGACCCGAACATCGAGTTCGCCGACCTCGAGCCGGTCTTCACCCTGCTGACCGGCCAGAACGACAACGTGACCGTCCGGTGGACCGGGCGCATCACGCCCGAGCACTCCGAGACGTACACGTTCTCGGCGATCGGCGACAACGGCTACCGGCTGTGGATCGACAACCAACTGGTGATCGACCACTGGGTGGACGACTGGGACGTCGAGGTGGTCGGCACCCCGATCGCGCTCGAAGCCGGCCGGGCCTACGACTTCAAGCTCGAGTTCTTCGAGCACTGGGGCGGCTCGAACATGCGGCTGCGCTGGGAGAGCCCGAGCACGCCCAAGCAGATCGTGCCCCCGTCCGCGTTCACCCTCCCCGAGGGCTTCGAGCCGCCGGGCCCGGTGACCGCGCGCGTCGTCGAGTCCGGTGACACGGCCGTGCTCACCTTCGACAGGCCGCTCAACCGGCTCCCCCACAAGGCCGCCGAGCACTTCGGCCTCACCATCGGCGGTACGGCATGGCCGGTGAAGTCGGCCACCCTCGACCCGCGGGACCGCCGGGTGCTGCGCCTCGGCCTGCAGTACCCGATCCCCGCCAAGGCCGGCAACAACCTGCGCACCTCGTACGACGGCCAGGGCGGCGTCACGTACGCCGACGGCGGCGAGTTCCCGGCGTACGTGCACGTGCTCGTCGAGAACGGCTCGGCGTACACGATCAGCACCAAGTGGGCGAAGAAGGTGAACCCGAACCGGCCGCTGCCGGAGTACCCGCGCCCGCAGCTCACCCGCAAGGACTGGAGCAACCTCAACGGCGTCTGGGAGTTCGCCCCCGCGCGGGAGGGTGAGGCCCCGCCGTTCGGCCGCACCCTGCCCGAGCGCATCACCGTGCCGTTCCCGGTCGAGTCCACCCTCTCCGGCATCGGCCGGCACGAGGACCGCATGTGGTACCGCCGCACCTTCACGGTGCCGGGCTCCTGGCAGAAGGGCCGGGTGCTGCTGCACCTCGACGCGGTCGACTACGAGGCGGTCGTCTACGTGAACGGCAGGCAGGTCGGCTCGCACAAGGGAGGCTACGACCGGTTCACCGTGGACGTCACCGACGCGCTCCGGCCGCACGGGCGGCAGGAGCTGATCGTCCACGTCTCCGACCCGAGCGACCGCGACCGCCAGGCGCTCGGCAAGCAGCACCTCAACCCGCACAGCATCTGGTACACGACCGCGTCCGGCATCTGGCAGACCGTGTGGCTCGAGCCCGTGCCCGCGGCGTACATCAAGGGCCTTCGCACCACCCCGGACGTGCCGGGCAAGGCGCTGAAGGCGACCGTGACCGCCGAGGGCGAGGCCGCCGCGGTCACGCTCACCGCCCGCGCCAACGGACGCGTCGTCGGCACCGTGACCGGCGCCCCGGGCACCGAGCTGACTCTGCCGGTGAAGGACCCGATCCTGTGGACGCCGGAGCGGCCGTTCCTCTACGACCTCGAGGTCACGCTCAAGGACGGCCGGGGCCGCACCCTCGACAAGGCCGGCAGCTACTTCGGGATGCGCTCGATCGCGATCGGCAAGGTCGACGGGATGAACCGCATCCTGCTCAACGGCGAGCCGGTGTTCCACTTCGGCCCGCTCGACCAGGGCTTCTGGCCGGACGGCATCTACACCGCGCCCACCGACGAGGCGCTGCGCTTCGACCTGGAGCAGACCAAGAACCTCGGCTTCAACGCGGTGCGCAAGCACGTGAAGGTGGAGTCCGACCGCTGGTTCTACCACGCCGACCGGCTCGGCCTGCTGGTCTGGCAGGACATGCCGTCCCGGTTCGCCGCCCGCTCCGCCGAGGACAACGCCCAGTTCGAGGCCGAGCTGAAGCGGATCATGGACCAGCACCACAACAGCCCGGCCGTGGTGATGTGGGTGCCGTTCAACGAGGGCTGGGGCCAGTACGACCAGGCCCGCATCGCCGACCAGGTGAAGGCGTGGGACCCGTCCCGCCTGGTGAACAACATGAGCGGCATCAACTGCTGCGGCGCCGTCGACGGCGGCAACGGCGACGTCGCCGACTACCACATCTACGTCGGCCCCGGCGACCCGCCCGCCCCGACCGGAAACCGCGCCACCGTCCTCGGCGAGTACGGCGGGCTCGGCCTGCTCGTGGTCGGCCACAGCTGGTCCGGCGGCGGCTGGGGCTACCAGGGTGAGCCCGACGCGAACGCGCTCACCGAGCACTACCTGCAGCTCAACGAGCAGCTCAAGCGGCTGCGCTCGTGCAAGGGCCTGTCCGCCGCGATCTACACGCAGATCACCGACGTCGAGATCGAGGTCAACGGCCTGCTCACCTACGACCGCGCGATCCTCAAGCCGGACGCCGGCAAGGTCCGCGCGGCCAACCGCGCCGTGATCGACGGCCCGCCGGTCGCGTGCTGACCTCTCGGAAAGGAACCATCATGATCACCGCTCTGCGTCCCGTGCCCCGCACGGCCCGCCGTACCGGGATGGCGCTCGCCCTGTGCGCGGCGCTCGCCCTGGCCGGCTGCGCCCGCGGCGAGGAGGACACCGCCCCGCCGGCCGCCTCCGGCGGCGGCCAGGGGCAGCAGCAGGTCGTGGCCTCCCCCACCGGCGAGCCCGCGTCCACCTGCACGCTGGAGAGGTTCGGCGGCGAAAAGTTCGACCTCACCTCGGTGCCGGTCGGCTTCTCCCAGTCGGAGAAGGAGGCGAACCCGTTCCGCATCGCCGAGACCAAGTCGATCAAGGATGAGGCGGCGAAGCTCGGGATCAAGGACCTGCGGGTGACCAACGCCCAATCGCAGTTCTCCAAGCAGATCACCGACGTGCAGCAGCTCATCGCCCAGGGCGTGAAGCTGCTGGTGATCGCGCCGCTGAACAGCGACGGCTGGGAGCCGGTGCTCCAGCAGGCCGCGGCGAAGAAGATCCCGATCATCACGGTCGACCGCAGGATCAACGCCACGCCGTGCCAGGACTACCTCACGTTCATCGGGTCGGACTTCTACGAGCAGGGCAAGCGCGCCGCCGACCGGATGATCGAGGCCCTGGGCGGCAAGGGCGAGGTGGCGATCCTGCTCGGCGCGCCGGGCAACAACGTCACCAACGAGCGCACCGCCGGGTTCAAGGACCGGATCCAGGAGAAGGCGCCGGACATCAAGATCGTCTTTGAGCAGACCGGTGAGTTCACCCGGGAGAAGGGCCAGCAGGTCACCGAGCAGCTCATCCAGTCCCGGCCGGACATCAACGGCATCTACGCCGAGAACGACGAGATGGCGCTCGGCGCGGTGACCGCGCTCAAGGGCGCGGGCAAGGAGCCCGGCGACATCAAGATCGTCTCGATCGACGGCACCCGCAGCGCGGTCCAGGCGATCGTGGACGGCTGGCTGCACGCCGTGATCGAGTCGAACCCGAGGTTCGGGCCGCTCGCCTTCGAGACCGCGCAGAGGTTCCTCAACGGCGAGGAGATCCCGGACAAGATCATCATCTCCGACCGCGAGTACGACACGTCCACGGCCAAGGAGTCGCTGGGCGACGCGTACTGATCCGTGAGGCCCGCCCCGTCCGGACTTCCCGTGAGCCCGTGTCCGGGCGGGGCGTCCGCGGGCGCGGCACGCGGTTCCACCGCAAGACCATGCACGAGACGGCCACGGGGGAGGACCGTTGCCCGTATCCACCGACCCGGAGCCGGTGCTCGAGGCCCGGCGGGTCTCCAAACGATTCCCCGGGGTGCTCGCCCTCGACGAGGTGTCGTGCGCCCTCCGCCCCGGCGAGGTGCACGCGCTCGTCGGGGAGAACGGCGCCGGCAAGTCGACCCTCATCAAGGTGCTCACCGGGGTGTACCGGCCCGACGGGGGCGAGCTGCGGTACCGGGGCGAGCCGGTGACGTTCGCCACCCCGCTGCAGGCGCAGCGGTCCGGCATCTCGACCATCTACCAGGAGGTCAACCTGGTGCCGATGATGAGCGTGGCCCGCAACCTGCTGCTCGGCCGCGAGCCGCGTAACCGGTTCGGCATCATCGACGTGGCCGAGATGAACGCCCGGGCCGAGCGGCTGCTCGCCGAGTACGGCGTGCGCACCGACGTGCGCCGCCCGCTGCGCAGCCTCGGCGTCGGCGCCCAGCAGATGGTCGCGCTCGCCCGGGCCGCGTCGGTCGACGCCCGGGTGATCGTGATGGACGAGCCGACCTCGTCCCTCGAGCCGCGCGAGGTGGAGACGCTGTTCGGCGTGGTGGCGGAGCTGCGCCGCCGCGGCCTCGCCGTGGTCTACGTCAGCCACCGGATGGAGGAGCTCTACCGCATCTGCGACCGGGTCACCGTGCTGCGCGACGGCCGCCTCGTGCACACCGGCCCGCTCGCCGAGCTCGACCGGCTGGAGCTCATCTCGCTCATGCTCGGCCGCGACCTCGCCGCCGCGCCGGCGCGCCGGTCCACCCGGGGCCGCCCCGCCGCGTCCGGCTCCGGCGGCGACGGGGCCGGCCACCCGGCGCCGCGTACGGCCGCGCACGAGGCCGGCCCGCGGGGGCACGCGGCGAACGGGGGCCGGGCCCCGGCGGTGGAGGCGCGCAACCTCACCCGCCGCCACGTGCTGCACGGCGTCTCGGTCGCGGTACGGCCCGGCGAGGTGGTGGGCCTGGGCGGGCTGCTCGGGTCCGGCCGCAGCGAGACCGCGAAGGCGATCGCGGGCGCGGTGCCGCTCGACGACGGCGAGGTGATCGTCGCAGGGCGGCCGCTGCGGCGCCGCACCACCACGGCCGCGGTTCGGGCCGGGGTGAGCCTGCTGCCGGAGGACCGCAAGGCCGAGGGCATCGTGCCCACGCTCTCGGTCCGCGAGAACATCGCGCTCGCCGCGCTCCCCCGGCTGTCCCGCGCCGGGATCGTCTCCGACGAGCGCATCGACCGCATCGTGGAGACGTTCATGCGGCGGCTGCGCATCAAGGCCGCCTCGCCGCACCAGCGGGTGTCCGAGCTGTCCGGCGGCAACCAGCAGAAGGTGCTGCTCGCCCGCTGGCTCGCGGTGCAGCCGAAGGTGCTGCTGCTCGACGAGCCCACCCGCGGCATCGACGTCGGCGCCAAGGCGGAGGTGCGGGCGCTCATCGACGAGCTCGCCGAGGAAGGGCTCGGCGTGCTGCTCATCTCCTCCGACCTGCAGGAACTCGTGGACGGCTCGGACCGCGTGGTGGTGCTGCGCGAGGGCGCGGTCGTCGGCGAGCTGCGCGGCGACGAGGTCACCGAGCACGCGATCATGGCGACGATCGCCCGCGCCCGGGGTTCGGCGGCCGCCGACCGGCCGGGAGAAGGAGAGCAGGATGTCTGAAAGATCCGCCTTGCGGCGCTTTCGCCTCGGTGAGTGGATGGTGTCGGCGGCGTCGTACGCCGGGCGGCCGTGCCGTACCGGGAAGGCGGAGGGCGGTGCCTGATGGCTGAGATCGCGGCGAAGCCGGAGCGGCTCGACCGGGAGCGGGTGTTCACCTGGCTGCAAGAGTACGGCGTATACGCGGCGGTGCTCGCCCTGCTCGTCTTCAACATCCTGTTCACGCCGAACTTCCTCGACGTCGGCAACTTCCGCACCCAGCTCGTCCAGGTCACCCCGATCGTGATCGTCTCGCTGGGCATGGCGCTCGTCATCGGCACCGAGGGCATCGACCTGTCGGTCGGCTCGGTGATGGCGCTCGCCGCCGCCGTGGTCGTGCTCTACCTCGGGTACGGCGCGCTGCCCGCGATCGCGATGGCGCTGCTCGCCGGGGCGGTCGTCGGCGCGGTCGGCGGATCGCTCGTCGCGTACGTCGGGGTGCAACCCATCGTGGCCACGCTCGCCCTGCTCGTCGGCATCCGCGGCCTGGCGAACGTGCTCGTGCCGCAGCTGCGCGAGTTCCGCAACCCGGACCTGATCGCGCTCGGCGGCGAGTCGATCGCGGGCGTCCCGATCATCGTGATCGTCGCGGCCGTGCTCACGCTGGCCATCGCGTTTGTGGTCCGCCGCACCACGTTCGGGCGGCACGTGGTGGCGATCGGCGGCAACCGGGCGGCGAGCGAGCTGTCCGGCCTGCCGGTGAAGCGCACCCTGCTCATCGTGTACGTGATCTCGGGCGTGCTCGCCGCGGTCGCCGGGGTGCTCGCCACCGCCCGGCTGCAGGCGAGCGACCCCACCTCGCTCGGCCTCTACATGGAGCTGTCCGCGATCACCGCCGTGGTGGTGGGCGGCACCCCGCTCACCGGCGGGCGCATCCGCGTGCTCGGCACCGTGATGGGCGCGCTGCTCATGCAGCTGCTCTCCGCAACGCTGATCAAGCACAACCTGCCCCAGTCGTGGACCCAGATGGTCCAGGCGGCCATCATCCTCGCCGCCGTCTACGCCACCCGGGAGCGAGGCACCCGATGACCGAATCCTCCACCTCCACCCCGGCCGCCGGTACGGCACGGCCGCCCGCCCTGGCCGGCCTCGACGCCGCGGCCGAGCAGCGGGGCGTGCTGCGCGAGCGGGTGGGCCGGCTGCTGCAGCAGCACGGCGCGCTCATGGTGCTCGCCGTACTCGTCGTCTTCGGCTCGGTGGCCTTCGAGTCGTTCGCCACCGCGGACAACGCGATCAGCGTGATCGTGTCCTCGTCCTTCCTCGCGATCATCGCGATCGGCATGACGTTCGTGATCATCAGCGGTGGCATCGACCTGTCGGTCGGCTCGCTGTTCGTGCTCGGCGGCGTGCTCGCCGCGTACGCCTCCCAGGCCGGGACGCTCACCGCGCTCGCCCTCCCGCTCGCGGTGTGCGGCCTGTTCGGCCTGGTGCAGGGGGTGATCATCGCCCGTACCGGCATGGCCCCGTTCATCGTCACGCTCGCCGGCATGCTCGGGGCCCGCGGCCTCATGCTCGCCGTGTCGCACGAGGGCGCCACCACGTACCTGGTCGAGGACCGGGCCTTCGCCGCGCTCGGCCAGACCGGCCCGTTCGGCACCGGCCTCACCTGGCCGGTGTACATCACCGTGGCCCTCGCCCTGCTCGGCATGCTGCTGCTGCAGCGCACCGGCTTCGGCCAGAACGTGTACGCGATCGGCGGCAACGAGGACGCGGCCAGGCTGATGGGCGTGCCGGTCGCCCGTACCAAGATCCTCGTCTACACCATGTCCGGCCTGCTCGCCGGGCTCGCGGGCGCGCTCAACGCGGCCCGGCTCTCCTCCGGCGTCACCATCCTCGGCGTCGGCCTCGAACTCGACGTGATCGCCGCCGTGGTGATCGGCGGCACCCTGCTCACCGGCGGCGTCGGCGGCATCACCGGCACCATGGCCGGGGTGCTGCTCATGGGCGTCATCCAGAGCCTGATCAACCAGGTCGGCAGCCTCACCTCCGCGGTCCAGCAGGTGGTCAGCGGCGCCTTCCTCGCCCTCGTCGTCATCGCGCAGCGCCTGCTCAGCAGGGCCCAGGGCATCACCTGACCGCCCACGGAAGGGTACGGCCGGCGGCGGGAGCCGTACCTCGGGGCGAGCACAGCTCCCAGCGGGTTAACCATCGTTACGGCTACCGAAGCTCGTGCGCCCTGCCCTCTTGGATAGGGAGAGTTCTTCGAACGGCTGCAGTTTTTAGGTCCTTCTGCGCTAAGGTGCAGGTCGCGAAGGGTGCTCCC